>BNJU01001507.1_pt1 | contig 288877 bp, 329 predicted proteins | sample 8539281 | NCBI WGS metagenome assembly BNJU01 (sample SAMD00202456, study PRJDB9452) | human saliva metagenome | isolation source: human saliva | place: Japan | reverse complement strand
TTATTTAAATTGATTGCAAAGGCTATCAAATAGCGCTTGATCTGGTTTTACCACATCTTCAGTTAATGGACGAGGATGTGGACCACCATTTGCTGCTGCCAAGGATTTTTCGAAGGAAGGTTTAGATGTATTTTGGTAAATAAGACCAGTAACCAAACCATCTGTATCGCCCAAAGTTTTAAGTGCTGCTGCACGATCTGTTGGATCATAGCCTTCAGGCAATGCTACTAAGTGTTCTTTGAACCAGTCATAGCTGTTGCGTTTGTTGTATGTAACACATGGGCTAAATACGTTGATGAAGGAGAAGCCATCATGGTCCATAGCCTTTTGAATCAAATCAACAAGTTCTTCACGGTTGATCATGTAGCTTTGAGCTACGAATGTAGCACCTGCTGCAATCGCAGTTTCACAGATGGACAATGGAGACTCGAATGCCCCACGAGGTGTTGTTTTAGTAACAAAACCGATGTCGGAACGAGGGGATGCTTGACCTTTAGTCAAACCATATACATGGTTATCCATTACAACGTATGTCATATTTACATTACGTTTGAAAGCATGGATAGTATGACCCATACCGATAGCGAACGCATCACCATCACCAGAGCAAGCGATAACTTCTAAGTCTTGGTTAGCAAGTTTAACGCCTTGTGCGTAAGGAAGCGCACGGCCATGAGTTGTATGCGCGCCATATGCGTAGAAATAACCACCGATACGGCTAGAGCAACCGATACCGGAAATTACTGCTAATTTTTCTGGTGGAATATTTTTCGCTACTACAGCATCAGTAATCGCTGCTTGAACCCCATAATGGCCACAGCCTGGACACCAGTTAGGACGAATATCGTTTCTGTAATCTTTAGCTGTTGTCATATTATAGGACCTCCTTAATCGCATTTTTCACATAACTTTTTGTGAATGGATTACCATCGTATTTCAAGCAGCTGGAAATTTTAGATTTCTTATGCATGTTGATTTTAAATAAGTTAGTCAATTGACCTGTTGCATTGTGCTCAACGATAACCACTTTTTTCGCAGCATCCATGAATGGTTGTAATTGTTTTGCTGGGAATGGTTTAATCAAGCGCAATTGTAAGTGGTTAACTTTAACGCCTTCTTGATCAAATTCAGCAACTGCTTCTTCGATAGCGCCACGGCTAGAAGCCATACCTACAACGAGAACATCTGCTTCGTCGTATTTAGCGTTATTCAAGAATGGTTCATAGTTGTCAGCTACAGTTTCCAATTTGCGGAAACGTTTATCAGTTTGCGCTACGTGCATTGTAGGCGCTTCTGCTGGTTTACCTTCTTCATTATGTTCTAGACCTGTGGAAAGGAATAGACCATTTTTCATACCAGGAATTGTACGTGGAGAAATACCATCTTCAGTCAATTCAAAGCGTTTGAAGTAGTTAGGTTGTTCCAATTCAGGAAGGTCAGCTTCTTTCATCATCTTACCGCGATTAATAGGTACATGGTTCAAGTCGAAGGAAGGAACGGATTGTTTATTCAAACCTTGTTGCAAATCAGGCATGAAGATAACTGGACATTGGTACATTTCTGCCAAGTTGAAAGCTTTTTGAATTTCATAGAAGCATTCTTCGATAGATGTTGGAGAAATTACGATACCTGAGTAATCGCCATGTGCGTTGTAGCAAGCCGCATCAATATCGGATTGTTCAACCTTTGTAGCCATACCTGTGGATGGGCCAGAACGTTGAACGTCGATAACAACCATTGGTAATTCAGCCATGGAAGCCATGGATAAGGATTCAGCCATCAAGGAAAGACCAGGGCCAGAAGTACATGTGAAGCCACGAACACCTGCGTATACACCACCCATAGCTGTCATGCATGCTGCGATTTCGTCCTCTGTTTGAACGATAGTAGCACCCAATTTATCCATATTTTTAATCATATATTCCATTACTTCAGATGCTGGAGTAATAGGATAAGATGCCATGAAACGGGAGCCCGCAGCAATAGCACCTAAAGCACATGCTTCATTACCTAATAAGAACATTTGATCTTTCTTACCAGGAGCTGGCAATGTATCGATTTCCACATCGCCCAATTTTTCCATTACAAGGCCATGACCGTCGTCAAAGGCAGCTAAGTTTTTATCTACGATTTCTTGGGATTTTTTCGCAAATTTAGCAGCAATCGCATCTTTAAACATCTTAGTATCAAAACCAAGAAGTGCTACAGACATACCAAGTGCTACGATATTACGCATCAACAAGGAACCTTGTTTCATTGCAGTTTCAGAGATTGGCAAGGACAAGCAATTAATCTTTGTACCTTCAAATTTAGAGAAGTCAGGATTTACTTTGCTGTCACAGATGATGTAACCGCCCTCACGAACTTCAGAACCATGCATATCAACTGTTTCTTGATCAAGAGAAAGCAAGAAGTCTACGCCTTCACCAATGGACATAACTTGTTCTAATGCAACGCGCAATGCGAATGTTGTATGACCACCTTTGATACGAGATGCAAATAAACGTTGGCTATACAAGGAATAACCTTCTTTAGCGAGGATTGTCGCCATGATTTCGCCACAACTCTCGATACCTTCACCTTGTTGGCCGCCCATTTTCCAGATAAAATCTTTACGTTTTTGCAAGAGATTCACCCTCCTTAGGATAAAAATTACACTGCTGACAAGAGTCTACCTTACTATGTTAATGTTTTATAGTACGAACCTGTCCATATCGTCATTGTATCATGTATATATTGGGTTTACAATGTATCATTTCACATAATAATAGGTATAAATTAAGGCATTATAACCAAAACTTATAAGAAAAAAGGATACTACATGCTAAGTAGTATCCTTTTAGTATTAATAGTTATCGTTTTAAATAAATTCTAGGAGAATGTAGTCTATACAAAATTATATAGAATATTTATTCTGTAACACCTCTTGCTGACGCTCTTTCGTAAAGAATATCTCCTCTAAACACAACCCTTGGGCTGGCGCCGTTTGCCTATAACACGACGATCTTTAGCGGCCAAATAGCCCTTGATATCCTCCACCTTGCGTCTTCCAAGGCCTACATCGACGAGGAGCCCTGCAATATTACGAACCATGTGGTATAAGAACCCATCACCCACTACAGAAATGGTAACATGAGAGCCTTCTGCCTCTACATGAATTCCTATAATTGTTTTTACTGGATCAGCGGGTGTTGAATTCGTCCCTTTTAAGGTTGTAAAGTCATGGGTGCCTAATAATTCATTGCCTGCAGCTTGCATGAGATCGATATTAAGAGGCTTCTTAACATGCCAATGGTATCGTTTTGTCAAAGGATTGGCAATGAGCTGATTATGAATGGTATATACATATTCCTTACCATATATATTCCATCGAGGCTTCCAATCGAGTGGAATTTCCAGGGCTTCAAGAACAACGATATCCTTTGGAATATGCGCAATCATAGCACGAGGAATGTTTTCTACTGGTATAGATCCAGATGTTTGGAACGTACATACTTGAAACTTTGCATGTACACCTGCATCTGTTCTAGAAGCTCCATAGATTTGTATGGGTTCGTTACAAATTTTAGATAATCCATATTCTAAGCAACCTTGTACGGTTAAGCCCTTATCATCAGGTTGCTTCTGATAGCCTGCTAAATCGGTGCCATCATAAGCAACTATGATTCTTATATTTCTCATAGATCAAGCCACCATAAAACGATGAGTACGATGGTAACCAAAATGACAGCTCCTACGCCGATATAATCTACATAAGTAACTTGTAGTTCCTTCATACGCGTACGGTTTATACCACCTCGATAGCAACGCGCTTCCATAGCAATAGCCAGTTCATCAGCACGTCTAAATGCACTGATGAATAAAGGAACCAATAAAGGTACCATATTTTTTGCCCGTTGAATGATAGACCCTGTTACAAAGTCTGCACCACGAGCAGATTGAGCTTTCATAATACGATCTGTTTCATCCAATAAAGTAGGAATGAAACGCAATGCAATGGTCATCATCATAGCCAATTCATGGGCAGGTACGCCAATACAACGGAATGGATTGAGTAAATGTTCAATACCATCGGTCAAACGAATTGGTGATGTCGTATAGGTCAATAGGGAGGAGAACAAGATTAAAAAGATTAATCGTGCCGCCATTTGTAGCCCCATAGCCAAGCCTTGATCTGTAATATTAATAATGCCCCATTGGAAAACGGAATTACCTGGAGTCGTAAAGATATGAATACCCATAGTAAATACGATGATAATCCAAAGTGGTTTAATAGCTGACCACATCAAGCGTAATGGCAATCTTGATAACAACATAGCAAAGATGGTAAATGCCCCTACCAAGCCATACGCAAGAGGAGAATTTGCTAGGAAAATTGCTACCACAAAGATAGTTGTAGCAATAATCTTGGCACGAGGATCCATGCGATGCAAGAAGGAGTTTCCTGGGAAGTATTGCCCAATAGTAATGTTATTTAACATGGCTACCTCCTTCTAGAATGGCTTGTACTGCATCATCCACGGATAATACACGATTAGATACATCTAATCCTTGTTCACGCAAATATTCCATGGTTACAGACACTGGTGGTATGTCTACACCTACCACTTGTAATTCATCGCGATGGTTATTAAAGATATCCATCGGTTCTCCATCGAGAACGATACGACCTTTATCGAGTACCACGAGGCGAGATGCCATGCGAGAAATATCCTCCATGTTATGTGATACAAGGATTACAGTAATTCCCTTTTCTTTATGAAGTCGAATGATCTCTTCAAAGATTTCTTCACGACCAAATGGGTCAAGGCCTGCAGATGGCTCATCAAGAACTAAGAAATCTGGATCCATAGCCACTACACCAGCAATGGCAACACGGCGCATTTGCCCACCAGATAGATGAAATGGAGAGCGCTCCGCGTAGGTGTCGTAATCAAGACCTACAAATTTCATTGCCTCCCGTACCCGTTCATCTACTTCATCAGCACTGAGGCCTAAATTTTTAGGACCAAAGGCAATATCTTCGGCAATAGTTTCTTCAAACAACTGATGTTCTGGATATTGAAAAACCATGCCTACCTTATGGCGCATCTTTTTAGCTTCCTCTGTAGAAGCACTAATATCTACGCCATTAACGGTAACCGTTCCTGTTGTAGGATGTAATAAACCATTTAAATGTTGTACAAAGGTAGATTTACCAGAGCCGGTATGACCAATGATGCCTAAAAACTCACCGTTTTCAACAGTAAGAGATACACCGTGAAGGGCTGTCTTTTCAAATGGAGTACCTACACCATAGGTATAAGTAATATTATCTAATACAATCGCCATTAGTGTGTGTCCTCCCCTCTTACTACATTTGAATTTTCATTGATAGGAGAACTTATCGTATTAGCACCTACGTTATGTTCACTTAGTAATTGATCCGCTAATTTAGAATGTTTTAGACCTTCTGCTAATTCTTCATTATTGATGATACTCCTCTTACCGACCTCATAACCTTTTTCATTCAATTTGAAAGCAATTTCAGACGCTACTGGTACATCGAGGCCAAGACCTTTTAAGGTATCTACATGACTGAAGATTTCACGAGGAGTGCCATCATGTAATTTCACACCATTTTTCATAACTACTACTCGATCAGCTGTGACAGCTTCCTCCATAAAGTGTGTAATGTACACGATAGTGATACCTTCTTCTTTATTGAGTTTATGAACTGTCTCTAATACCTCACGACGACCTTTGGATCGAGCATAGCCGTTGGTTCGTCAAGAACGATACAATCAGGTTTCATGGCAAGTACTCCAGCAATAGCAATACGTTGCTTTTGACCACCAGACAACAAATGAGGCCCATGCTCTCTATATTCAGTCATATTAACAGCCTCTAATGCTGCATCGACACGTTTTCTAATTTCAGCACTAGGAATTCCAAGATTTTCTGGACCAAAGGCAACATCTTCTTCTACGACAGCTGCCACTATTTGGTTATCCGGATTTTGGAACACCATACCTACATGTTGGCGTATATCCCAAATATGTTCTTCATCACGCGTATCATAGCCACATACATTGATATACCCTTCACTAGGTTGTAATAACACGTTGAAATGCTTGGCTAGTGTACTTTTACCACTACCATTAGTACCGATAATACAAACAAACTCACCACGCTTGATGGATAAACTCACATCATTTAGTGCATGTACATCATTGCCATTTTCATCAGTATAAATATGACTCATATGATTGACCTCAATCATAATGTCTTTTTCATTCATGGATAACCTCATATCTTTCTAGTCAATTTCGTTTCTATGAAAGTAAACCCCTTTACGGTTAACAATACATATTCAATATTTACGATAACTGCTAACATATTACGATATTATACTAATCGATTGTACCATAAAATTGACAATAAAAAAACGGTGCTGCAACATAAGTTACAACACCGTATGAGTTTGATTAAACTAACTCGATAATAGCCAAAGGTGCAGCGTCACCTTTGCGAAGACCAGTTTTGATTACACGAGTGTAACCACCTTGACGGTCTGCATATTTGGAGCAATTGTATCAAACAATTTTTTTACTACGCTTTCATCCATGAGGTATGCAAGAACTTGGCGACGTGCATGAAGATCACCACGTTTAGCCAAAGTTACCATTTGATCAGCTAAAGAGCGAAGTTCTTTCGCTTTAGCTTCTGTAGTTTCAATACGCTCATATTGGAAGAAAGATGTTAACATGCTACGGAACAACGCTTTACGAGCGGAGCTGTCGCGGCCTAATTTTCTGTACATTCGTCTTCCTCCTTATTCGCCTTTTTGTTTAAGGTGAAAACCACCTGGATGATTGTTGAGTTTTTCCTCAATTTCATCGATGGATTTTTACCTAAATTGCGAACTTTTCCTAAGTCATCAATGGTTTTGTCTAGCAAATCTGCAATTGTATTAATGCCAGCACGTTTCAAGCAGTTATATGCACGAACAGAGAGTTCCAACTCATCGATGGAAATCTTTGCTGGGCCGTCATCTACAGCTGGTTCTTCATTATCGGAACCTACTGGATCAACAACGATACCGCCTTCACCTGTGTTTACATCTACAACATCTGCAGAGTGCGCTAATTTAGTGAAGTTCCCTAAATAACCAATCATAATGGCAGCAGATTTTGCTACTGCATCAGCAGCAGTAATGGAACCATCAGTCCAAACTTCTAATGTAAGTTTGTCAAAGTCCATTTCATTGCCTACACGAACATCACTCACTTCGTATTTGGCACGAAGAATTGGAGAGAAGATGGAATCGATTGGAATACAACCGATTACATCTGTATCTTTTTTATTCTTCGTGGAAGGAACGTAACCTTTGCCACGTTCGATTACTACGTCCATTACGAGATGAGCTGTCTCATCCATTGTCGCAATCACTAGTTCAGGATTCAATACTTCTACTTCTGGTGGGAATTGCTCAGCTAAGTCAGTAGCTGTCAATACGCCGTCCTTTTGGAAGTCAAAATGAACTTCCAAAGGTAATTGAACATCTTCTTCAACTTTGATGCACAATTGCTTTAAGTTAAGGATGATATCCGTAACGTCTTCGCGAATACCAGGAATAGTAGAGAACTCATGAAGAACTCCATCAATTTTGATAGAGGTGATAGCTGCCCCATCCAAGGATGAAAGCAAAATTCTGCGTAAGCTATTACCGAGAGTGATACCATAGCCACGGTCTAATGGTTCACATACGAACTTACCATAGCGACCGCCTTCGGCGATGTCCACTTTCTCGATTTTAAGTTTCTTTTCTTCGCTCATCAGGAACATCCTCCTATACAACACACGTTCATAGTTTAATTATAGCACCGTATCAAATCGGCCGCTATGAATTATACACGACGGCGTTTTGGAGGGCGACAACCATTGTGAGGAATTGGAGTTACGTCTTTAATGGAAGTAACTTCAAGACCTGCAGCTTGTAAAGCACGGATTGCAGCTTCACGGCCGGATCCAGGACCTTTTACGAATACTTCAACAGTGCGAAGACCATGTTCCATTGCAGCTTTAGCAGCTTGTTCAGCAGCCATTTGAGCAGCGAATGGAGTGGATTTACGGGAACCACGGAAGCCCAAGCCACCAGCGGAAGCCCAAGACAACGCATTACCGTTTGTATCTGTCAAAGTTACGATAGTGTTATTGAATGTAGAACGAATATGAGCCGCACCGGATTCAATATGTTTCTTTTCTTTTCTTTTAGTTCTAACAACTTTTTTAGCCACGCTTTATCCCTCCTTTATCTTATTTCTTTTTACCAGCAATTGCTTTTCTAGGACCTTTGCGAGTACGTGCATTCGTTTTAGTACGTTGACCACGAAGTGGTAAACCCATACGATGACGTTTGCCTCGATAGGAGTTGATTTCAATTAAGCGTTTAATGTTAAGAGCTTCTTCACGACGAAGGTCACCTTCAACTTTGTAATCAGCATCTAACAATTCACGGATTTTCGCTACTTCATCTTCAGAAAGATCACGAACACGTGTGTCAGGATTGATGCCAGTTTTAGCAATGATTTCAGATGCTAAAGTTGGACCAATACCATAAATATAAGTTAAACCAATTTCCACTCGTTTATCACGAGGTAAATCTACACCGGCGATACGTGCCATCTAATCATCCACCTCCTATCAGATTATCCTTGTTTTTGTTTATGTTTTGGATTTTCGCAAATAACCATTACACGGCCTTTGCGTTTAATGATTTTACATTTTTCGCATATCTTTTTAACTGATGGTTGAACCTTCATTAGTACCTCCTTTGTGGACCCTATGCTTATTTGAAGCGATAGGTGATGCGACCACGATTTAAGTCATACGGTGTCAGTTCCATAGTAACTTTATCACCAGGAAGAATACGGATAAAATTCATACGCATTTTACCTGACACATGAGCCAATACGATATGACCATTTTCCAATTCAACTTGGAACATGGCATTCGGTAAAGCCTCAACTACCGTACCTTCCACCTCAATAACGTCTTCTTTTGACATATCTTTTCCTCCGGTTACCTGTTTTATTTAATTAACCGCGGTTCATCACGCATGGTTAATATTTCAGGGCCGTTTTCTGTAACAACCACTGTATGTTCGAAATGAGCAGCAGGTTTACCATCTACGGTAACTGCTGTCCAGTCATCCCCTAATACACGAACACGATGTGTACCTAGAGTAATCATCGGTTCGATACACAATACCATACCAGGTTTCATAAGAGGTCCTTGATCAGGACTACCATAGTTTGGTATTTGCGGATCTTCATGCATTTCGCGGCCTAAACCATGACCTACGAAGTCGCGAACGACACCGTAACCATGTTTCTCACAATACGTTTGAACAGCATGACCGATAGCACCGATACGGTTGCCAACTTTCACTTGTTCAATTCCCTTGAACAGACTTTCTTCTGTAACTTTTAACAATTTCATCACATCAGGTTTGACGTGACCGATAGGAATCGTCACAGCCGAATCGCCGTGATATCCATCAATAGCTGATACAAGATCAATACTGAGGACATCACCGTTTTTAAGCTTACGCTTAGCGCTCGGAATACCATGAACAACTTCATCATTGATAGAAGCACAGATTGTAGCAGGGAATCCATAGTACCCTTTACAACTTGGTATACCACCGTGGCTGCGAATATATTCTTCGGCAATTGTATCTAACTCAAGCGTCGTGATGCCAGGTTTAGCCTTTTCTACTAACAAGGACAACGTGTCTGCTGTAAGCTTACTTGCCTTGCGGATACATTCAATTTCATGGGGCGATTTCAAAATAATCATGGATTATTTCTCCAAAGCCTTAATGATGTCAGCAAATACTGCGTCTACATCTTGTAAACCATTAATTTCTTCATATAAACCGCTATTGCGATAGTAGTCGATTAAAGGTTTAGTAGATTCTTCGTACACAGCTAGACGTTTCTGTACTGTTTCAGGGTTATCATCAGCACGATTTTCTAGAACAGCTCGTTCGCTAATACGTTTAACTAATTCCTCGGAAGGAACGTTTAAGTTAAGTACAGCGTCCAAAGAAATTCCTAATTCTTTAAGGATTGCATCCAAGGATACAGCTTGCGCTGTAGTTCTTGGGAATCCATCAAGAATAAATCCAGATTTGCAGTCATCTTTCACCAAGCGATCACGTACGATACCAACAGTTACACTGTCTGGTACCAATTGACCAGCATCGATATATTTCTTAGCCTCAACTCCAAGAGGTGTTTCGTTCTTAATCGCAGCGCGGAACATATCACCTGTTGAAATTTGGGGAATACCGTATTTTTCAATAAGTCGAGCTGCCTGAGTGCCTTTACCAGCACCAGGAGGTCCCATTAATAGAATATACATATTGTTTCCCTCCTATTTCACAAAGCCTTTATAGTGGCGTGTTACCATGAGCGACTCAATTTGTTGCATTGTATCAAGCGCTACACCTACAACGATGAGGAGAGCCGTACCACCAAAGTATACGCCTTGGACGCCGGTAATGCTACCGAGGAAATTCGGTATAATAGCAACGACAGCTAAGAATACAGCGCCAGCCAAAGTGATCTTGGTCATCACGTTATCCACATAATCAGCAGTTGGTTTACCCGCACGAATACCTGGGATAAAACCACCGTATTTTTCATATTATCTGCCATATCTGTAATGTTGATAGAGATTGCAGTATAGAAATACGTAAAGATAAAAATCAATAATGCATACAATGCCGTTTGTAACGGCGTACCCCATGTAAAGAGATCCGCAGCTTTATGAACATATTCATTGTCAATAAATTGCGCAATCGTCACAGGGAACATCAACACAGATGACGCAAAGATAATTGGGATTACACCTGCCTGATTAACTTTCAACGGCAAGAATGTAGAGTGACCACCGTACATTTTACGACCTACTACGCGTTTAGCATATTGAATCGGAATACGACGTTGGCCTTGTGTAACTGCAACTACGACAGCAATCATCGCAAGAGCAATTACAGCAAATAAGAATGCTTGGAACATATTAATTGTTCCGTTTTGGATATATTGATAAATAGTTTCTAAACCATCAGGTAATCGAGCTACGATACCAGCAAAGATGATCAAGGAAATACCATTACCTATACCATATGCTGTGATTTGTTCACCAATCCACATCAACAAGCATGTGCCTGCTGTTAGAATGATGGCCACAACGAATACACTAAGGAAATCATTATTTACCAAAGCGTTGTTTGCTCTAAGAGCAAATGCCATGCCTGCGGCTTGTACAAAGCCGAGAACTACGGTGCCATAACGAGTTACCTTCGCTATTTTCTTACGCCCGTCTTCACCATCTTTACTCCATGCTTCAAACTGAGGAACTACAGACTGAAGCAGTTGCATGATGATAGAAGCATTGATGTAAGGTGTTATACTCATCGCAAAGATAGAGAACTTACTAAGCGCACCACCAGCAAACAAGTCTAATAGACCGAATAGGTTACCGGATGTAAACAAGGATTCGATAACAGATGCATCAACACCTGGAACAGGAATGTGAATACCAGCTCTAAAGATGGCAAACATCATTAATGTGTAAAGAATCTTATTACGTAGTTCGGTAATCTTAAAGATGTTCGAGAGGCTATCTAGCACCCTAGATCACCTCTACTTTTCCGCCTGCTGCTGTAATTTTTTCTTCAGCAGATTTAGTGAAGCCATTAGCGATAACAGTTAAGTTTTTAGTTTCCAATGTACCGTTACCTAAAATACGAATGCCATCGCGTACATTTTTCAAAATGCCAGCTTCAATAAGAGCTACTGGATCAACTGTTGCACCGTCTTCAAAACGGTTCAATTGTTCTACGTTAACTTCAGCATATTGTTTAGCAAAAACGTTGTTGAAACCACGTTTTGGTAAACGACGATAAAGAGGCATTTGGCCGCCTTCAAAACCGGAGCGAACGCCACCGCCAGAACGGGAGTTTTGACCTTTTTGACCACGACCAGATGTTTTACCCAAGCCAGAACCTAAACCACGGCCTACACGAGTACGAGCTTTTTTGGAACCAGCAGCTGGTTGTAATTCATGAAGTTTCATTCAGTGCACCTCCTTATCAGTATTAAACTTCTTCAACTTTTACTAAATGTCTAACTTTGTGAAGCATACCTTCGATTTGAGGTGTTACTTCTTTTACAACTTGAGAATTAGTTTTTTTCAAGCCCAAAGCTTTAACTGTCGCGCGTTGATCTTCAGGACGACCGATTAAGCTTCTTGTTAATGTTACTTTAACTTGTGCCATTTCTTGTCTCCTTATTACGCGTTATAAATTTCTTCAACGGTTTTACCACGAAGTTCTGCAACTTCGCTTGCGCGTTTCAAATCTTTCAAACCTTCGATTGTAGCGCGAACCATATTGTTAGGGTTAGAAGAGCCCAAAGATTTAGTCAAGATGTTACGAACACCTACTAATTCCAATACGGCACGAACAGGGCCACCAGCGATAACGCCAGTACCTTCAGCAGCTGGTTTCAAGAATACGCGGCCTGCGCCGAATACGCCTGTTACGCTGTGAGGGATTGTACCATTTTTAATTGCTACGTTTACAATATTTTTCTTAGCATCATCAATACCTTTGCGAATTGCTTCTGGTACTTCCGCTGCTTTACCTAAGCCAACGCCTACATAACCGTTGCCATCACCAACAACTACAAGAGCGCTGAAGGAAAAACGACGACCGCCTTTAACTACTTTGGCTACGCGGTTGATGAATACTACTCTTTCTTTAAGATCAAGACTGGTGTAGTCAATTCTCGCCATGTCTATAGTTCCTCCTTCTTAGAATTTTAAGCCTGCTTCACGAGCACCTTCTGCAAGGGCTGCTACGCGGCCGTGGTAAATGTAACCACCACGGTCAAACACTACTGTGTCAATACCTTTAGCGATAGCTTTTTTAGCAACTGCTTCACCAACAGCTTTAGCAGCAGCTACGTTACCACCATAGGATAAGTTCAAATCTTTATCTAAAGAGCTAGCAGCAACCAAAGTTGTACCTGCTACGTCATCGATAACTTGAGCATAGATGTTGCCTAAAGAACGGAATACGTTCAAACGTGGGCAAGTTGCCGTACCAGAGATGTGACGGCGAATACGAAGATGACGTTTTGCTCGAGCGATGTTTCTACTAGATTTACGAGGCAAGATATTCACTCCTTTCATTCATATAGATGATATTACTATTTACCTTTTGCACCAGCTTTACCAGCTTTACGACGAACAACTTCGCCTTCATAGCGGATACCTTTACCTTTATAAGGTTCTGGTTTTCTCCATTTACGGATATCAGCTGCTACTGCGCCTACAACTTCTTTGTCTGCACCAGAAACAACGATTTTGTTAGGAGCTGGAACTTCAATTGTAATACCAGCTGGAGCTTCCATTTCTACTGGATGAGAGAAGCCAAGTGTAAGAGCTAATTTATTGCCTTGTTTAGCCGCTCTGTAACCAACACCGTTGATTTCAAGAGTTTTTGTGAATCCTTCAGATACGCCTGTTACCATATTAGCAACAAGAGCGCGAGTCAAACCGTGAAGGGAACGATGAGCTTTATTGTCGGAAGGACGAGCTACTGTAATTGTGTTACCTTCAACAGTGATATTCATATCTGGATGCAAATCGCGAGATAATTCACCTTTAGGACCTTTTACGTTCATATGATGGTTATCATATGTAACAGTAACGCCTGCAGGGATCTCGATAGGCATTCTACCGATACGTGACATTATTTCTACCTCCTATTGCTACTATTACCAAACGTATGCGATTACTTCGCCACCAAGACCTTCTTTACGAGCTTGTTTGTCGCTCATAACGCCTTGGATGTAGAAATAACTGCGATACCCAAACCACCAAGTACACGAGGAAGTTCTTCCTTTTTCGCGTAAACACGTAAACCAGGTTTGGAAATACGTTTAATTCCTGTAATAACTTTTTCGTTATTGGAACCATATTTCAAAGTTACTTTTAAAGTGTTTTCTTCTTTTTCTACGTTCTTTACGAAACCTTCTTGTAAAAGGATGTCAAGAACAGCTGCTTTCATTCTAGATGCAGGAATGTTTACCGTTTCATGAAGTGCAGCATTTGCATTACGGATGCGCGTAAGCATATCCGCGATAGGATCGGTCATTACCATAATCTAAAAACCTCCTCTCGTCTAATATTACCAGCTGGCTTTTTTAACACCAGGAATTTGTCCTTTGTACGCCAATTCACGGAACGCAATACGGCTGATACCGAATTTGCGCATATAGCCGTGAGGACGACCAGTTAAGTTGCAACGGTTGTGTAAGCGTGTTGGGGATGCATTTGCTGGTAATTTGGACAAGCCTTCATAATCACCTGCTGCTTTTAACGCTGCACGTTTAGCTGCATATTTTTCAACGATTTTAGCGCGTTTCTTTTCGCGTTCAATCATAGATTTTTTAGCCATCTATATGTTCCTCCTATTATTTTTCAAAAGGCATACCGAATTGAGTCAACAATTCACGAGCTTCTTCATCTGTTTTAGCAGTTGTTACTACGATGATATCCATACCAGTAACACGTTCTACTTGATCATATTCGATCTCAGGGAAGATGAGCTGTTCTTTAAGACCCAAAGCGTAGTTACCACGGCCATCAAATGCTGTTGCGCTGATACCGCGGAAGTCACGTACACGAGGTAATGCCGCATTGATCAATTTGTCGAGGAATTCATACATGCGTTCGCCACGAAGAGTAACTTTTGTACCCAACGCCATACCTTCACGAACTTTGAAGTTCGCAATGGATTTTTTAGCTTTGTGATTACAGGTTTTTGACCAGCGATGATAGTCAAATCATTAACTGCTGCTTCTAATGCTTTTGCATTGCCTACTGCATCACCAACGCCGATATTGATAACGATTTTTTCCAATTTAGGGATTTCCATAACGTTGCCGTATTGGAATTTTTCTTGCAAACTCTTTTTAATTTCAGAGTTGTATTGTTCAAATAAACGAGACATTTATTTAGCTCCTCCTTTCCTGATTATTTAAGTACTGTACCAGATTTAACTGTAGCGCGAACGAATTTACCGTCTTTGCCTTCAACTTTTTTGATACGAGTAGCTGTTTTAGTTTCTGGGTCAACAACCATTACGTTAGAAACATGGATACCAGCTTCTTTAGTAACGATGCCGCCTTGTGGGTTAGCTTGAGAAGGTTTTGTGTGACGTTTTACAGTGTTAACGCCTTCAACAAATACGCGTTCTTTTTTAGGTTCAGTTGCAATTACTGTACCTTGCTTACCTTTATCTTTACCGGAGATAACAACAACTGTATCGCCTTTTTTGATTTGTAGTTTAGCCATATGCTGCGTTCCTCCTTCTTATAATACTTCTGGAGCCAAGGAAACAATTTTCATGAAGTCTTTTTCACGAAGTTCTCTTGCTACAGGTCCGAAGATACGAGTACCACGAGGGGTTTTATCTTCTTTAATAACTACTGCTGCGTTTTCATCGAAACGAATATAGGAACCGTCTTGACGGCGGATACCTTTTTTAGAACGAACAATAACAGCTTTAACTACGTCGCCTTTCTTGACAACGCCACCGGGTGATGCATCTTTTACAGAAGCAACGATTACGTCACCGATATTGCCGAATTTGCGATAAGAACCGCCCATGACTTGGATACACATAATACGTTTTGCACCAGTGTTGTCGGCAACATTCAAAATTGTTTGTTGCTGGATCATCGTCTATTCCTCCTTACATCACTCTTATTTTTGTCTTTCAAGAATTTCAACAACTCTCCAACATTTATCTTTAGAAAGTGGACGAGTTTCTACAATTTTAACTGTATCGCCAATTTGACACTCATTGTTTTCATCATGAGCTTTGAAGCGTTTAGTGCTAACCATTGGCTTGTTATATAATGCGTGAGGTACTTTACGTTCAACAGCAACAACAACAGTTTTATTCATTTTGTCGCTAACAACTTTACCTACGCGGACTTTACGTACGTTTCTTTCTTCTGCCACGATTTTAAGCCTCCTTTTCAACCTTTAACAAATCTGTTATTATGCGTTTTCAGATTTAAGTTCAACTTCACGTTGTACAGTTTTAATACGAGCGATTGTCTTCTTAACTTCACGAATGCGCATAGGATTTTCTAATTGACCTGTTGCAAGCTGAAAACGGAGGTTAAATAACTCTTCCTTAAGACCGGAAACTTTTTGTTCCATTTCGGCAGCGCTCATATTGCGAATGTCATTAACCTTCATTTACGTCACCACCCAATTCTTTACCCTTAACAACAAATTTGCATTTGATTGGAAGTTTATGGCTTGCAAGACGCATAGCTTCACGAGCTATAGCTTCTGGCACACCGTCCATTTCAAACATTACACGACCTGGTTTAACTACTGCTACCCAGTATTCAGGAGAACCTTTACCGGAACCCATACGAGTACCAGCTGGTTTAGCTGTGATTGGTTTGTCAGGGAAAATTTTAATCCATACTTTACCACCACGTTTGATATAACGAGTCATAGCAATACGGGCAGCTTCGATTTGACGGTTAGTGATCCAAGATGGTTCGCATGCTACCAAGCCGAACTCACCATGAGACACTGTATTACCGCGCATAGCACGACCTTTCATACGGCCGCGGAATTGCTTACGATGTTTTACGCGCTTTGGAATAAGCATTACTTGCCACCTTCTTCCTTCTTAGCAGGTTGTTTCGCTTCTGGCAAAACTTCACCTTTGTAAATCCATACTTTAATGCCGATACAACCATATGTTGTATGAGCTTCAGCAGTACCGTAGTCGATGTCTGCACGAAGTGTATGCAAAGGAATAGAACCTTCACGGTAGGATTCGCTACGAGCGATTTCAGCGCCGCCAAGACGACCGCTTACCATGATTTTAATACCTTTGCACCTAAGCGCATTGTACGACCTACAGCTTGTTTCATTGCACGACGGAAACCAATACGGCGTTCCAATTGGCCAGCAATGTTTTCTGCAACCAAGATTGCATCCATGTCTGCTTGTTTAATTTCTGCGATGTTAACGTCCACTTGTTTGTCAGTGAAACGAGTCATTGCTTTTTTGATATCTTCGATACCAGCACCACCACGACCGATAACCATACCTGGTTTTGCAGTGTGGATAGTCAATTTAATACGTTTATTTGTACGCTCGATTTCAATGCGGGAAATACCAGCAATGAAAAGGGTTTCTTTCAAGAAGTTACGAATTTTTACGTCTTCATGAAGATTAGCAGCGAAATCTTTATCTGCATACCATTTTGCGTCCCAATCTTTTACGATACCGACACGCAAACCGTGTGGATTAACTTTTTGACCCACTCTGTTTCCCTCCTTCTTAAGCTCTTTCTTTAACTACTACTGTTACATGGCTAGTGCGTTTCAAAATTTTGAAAGCTTGACCACGGGAACGAGGATGAATGCGTTTTAATGTAGGGCCTTGATCAACGAAGATCTCGGATACGTAAAGATTGTCAACATTCATATCGAAATTATGTTCAGCGTTTGCGATTGCAGAACGCATAACTTTTTCTACTACATCAGCGCCAACTTTCGGAGTGAACTTCAAGATGGCAAATGCTTCGCCGATGTTTTTACCGCGCACTAAATCTGCAACGATACGGATTTTACGAGGCGCGATTCGGATATGTCTAGCGATTGCTTTTGCTTCCATGTATTATTTCCTCCTATTTTTTGCCTGTAGATTTTTCGTCCTTACCATGACCTTTAAAAGTACGTGTAGGAGCGAACTCACCTAATTTATGACCTACCATATCTTCTGTAATGAATACAGGTACATGTTTGCGACCATCATGCACAGCAATTGTGTGGCCTACAAAACTTGGGATAATAGTAGAGGCACGGGACCAGGTTTTTACAACTTTCTTTTCGTTAGTTTCGTTTAAAGCTTCAACTTTCTTAAGCAAATGATCTGCTACGAAAGGGCCTTTTTTAATAGATCTGGACACTATTTTATCTCCTTTCCTTTATCCTATTTTGTACGACGTTTAATGATTAAGCTATTAGAAGCTTTTTCTTGTCGCGAGTTTTAACACCATGTGCTGGTTTGCCCCAAGGTGTAACAGGATGTTTACGACCAACAGGAGATTTACCTTCACCACCACCATGTGGATGGTCACAAGGGTTCATTACAACACCACGGTTGCCAGGGCGAACGCCCATCCAACGATGACGACCAGCTTTACCAATTACAAGGTTGCTGTGGTCAGCGTTACCAACAACACCTACTGTTGCACGGCACTCTTGACGAACACGACGCATTTCACCAGATGGTAAACGAAGAATAGCATAGCCATTATCTTTACCCATCAATTGAGCAGATGTACCAGCGGAACGAACGATTTGGCCACCTTTACCGATTTTCAATTCGATATTGTGGATTTGTGTACCGTCTGGAATATTAGCCAATGGTAAGCAGTTACCAGGTTTAATATCGGACTCAGGACCGGAGAATACAACGTCACCAACTTTTAGACCGTTAGGAGCTAAAATGTAGCGTTTTTCACCATCAGCGTAGTTAAGCAAAGCGATACGAGAAGAACGGTTAGGATCATACTCGATTGTTGCTACTTTAGCTGGAATATTATCTTTAGTACGTTTGAAGTCAATAATACGATATTGACGTTTATGACCGCCACCTTGGTGACGAACTGTCATTTTACCAGTATTGTTACGACCACCTTTTTGAGAAATCTTAGCTAGCAAAGATTTTTCTGGTTTGCTTGCTGTGATTTCGTCGAAGGCGGATACTGTCATAAACCGGCGACCAGCGGAGTACGGTTTAAATGATTTAATTGCCATTAGTGGGCCTCCTTACAACTAGACTCTTAGACACCTTCAAAGAATTCAATGGATTCGCCAGCTTTCAAAGTAACGATAGCTTTTTTGTAATCGCTACGTTTACCTTGTGTACGACCCATGCGTTTAGTTTTGCCTAAAACACGAATAGTAGCTACTTTTTCTACTTTTACATTGAAGATTTTTTCAACTGCTTGACGGATTTGCACTTTATTTGCAGTCAAAGGCACACGGAAAGTGTATTTGCCTTCTTCCATAAGCATAGTGGATTTTTCGGTAATAACCGGGCGGATTAGTACATCATGTAATTGCATTATCCAAGTACCTCCTCGATTTTTGCGACAGCACCTTTAGTAATGAAGAGCTTATCGTAATGAAGAAGATCGAAAATGTTCATACCTTCGCAAGCCAATGCTTTAACACCTTGGATATTGCGAGCGGAACGTTCAACATTTACATCACCTTCAGTGATGAACAATACTTTTGCATCACCAACGTTGAAGCTATTGATAATGTTCAACACTTCTTTAGTTTTAGGAGCTGCTAATGTAATTTCTTCCAAAACGTATAATTCGCTATTATTCACTTTATCGCTAAGAGCAGATTTAACTGCTAAACGTCTAGCCTTACGAGGCATAGCTTTGTAATAGCTGCGAGGTTGTGGACCAAATGTAGTACCGCCACCAATCCAGATTGGAGAACGGCTGGAACCGGAACGTGCACGACCAGTACCTTTTTGTTTCCAAGGTTTGCGGCCACCGCCACGAACCATACCTCTAGTTTTTGTTGCATGTGTGCCGAGACGTTCGTTAGACAATTGACGAACTACGGCTTGATGCATTACGGCTTCGTTAACTTCAACGCCGAATACTGCATCGTTTAACTGTATTTCACCGACTTTAACGCCGGATTGATTATATGTTGCTACTGTAGGCATTACATAATCCTCCTTTCGACAAATGATTATTTAACAGGTTTAACCGTGTTGCGAACCATAACCAAGCTACCTTTAGCGCCTGGGATACCACCTTTAACCAATAAAAGGTTACGTTCAGCATCAACTTTCACAACGGATAAGCGTTGTACGGTAACTCTGTAACCACCCATTTGTCCAGGGAGTTTTTTACCTTTGTATACCTTACCGCCGCCACCGGAGATCATAGGACCGATGGAACCAGGTTCACGGTGAGATTTAGAACCATGAGTTTCAGGACCACGGGAGAAGTTATGGCGTTTAATTGTGCCAGCAAAACCCTTACCTTTACCTGTACCCACTACGTCCACCAATTCACCTTCTGCGAAGATATCAGCTGCCAGAGTTTGGCCTACTGTGTAGTCAGCTGCATTAGCTACGCGAACTTCGCGAAGATATTTAACTGGAGCTACGCCAGCTTTGTCGAACTGACCTTTTACAGGTTTTGTTAAATGTTTTTCTTTAATGGAACCGTAACCAATTTGTACTGCTTCATAACCGTCTGTTTCAACAGTCTTAACGCGCACTACAACGCTTGGGGTAGTTTCCACTACTGTTACAGGAACTAATTGGCCTTCAGCTGTGAAGACTTGAGTCATTCCTAATTTTTTTACCCAAAAATAGCTTTTAGACATTATCGCACCTCCTTATAGTTTTATTTCAATAGATACACCAGCTGGTAAATCTAAACGAGTGATAGCATCTACTGTTTTCGAATTTGGTTCAAGAATATCGATTAAGCGTTTATGTGTACGCATTTCGAATTGTTCACGAGAATCTTTGTTTACGTGTACAGAACGAAGAATTGTGAAGATATTCTTTTCTGTTGGCAATGGAATCGGACCAGATACCATAGCGCCATTTCTTTTTGCAGTGTCTACGATCTTAGCAGCGCTTTGATCGAGAGCTTTGTGGTCGTATGCCTTAAGGCGAATACGGATTTTTTGCTGTTTAGCCATTATTAATAATTCCTCCTGTCGTCCATTTCGTGAATGGGCTGCTCCATAGAAATTCTCCTCCGCAGAGGCAACCTTCTACTTCATAGTTTAAAAACACAACACCAGAGCGGCATTACTGCCGCTCTGAATGCTGCATGTATTGTGCTCAACGCATCACTACGATGAGCATAAAAGGTTAAATTAACCTTCGATTTCAGTTACAACGCCAGCGCCTACTGTATGGCCACCTTCGCGGATCGCGAAACGAAGACCTTCTTCGATAGCGATTGGAGTGATCAATTCGATATCCATTGTTACGTTATCGCCAGGCATACACATTTCTACACCTTCAGGAAGGTTTACAACACCTGTTACGTCTGTTGTACGGAAGTAGAATTGTGGACGGTAGTTGGAGAAGAATGGAGTATGACGGCCACCTTCTTCTTTAGTCAATACGTATACTTCTGCTTTGAATTTTGTGTGTGGTTTGATGGAACCTGGTTTAGCCAATACTTGACCACGTTCGATGTCTTTGCGGTCTACACCACGAAGCAATGCACCAACGTTATCACCTGCTACTGCAGAATCCAAAGTTTTACGGAACATTTCAAGACCAGTTACTACGTATTGTTCAGCTTTTTCTTTCAAGCCTACAACTTCTACTGTGTCGCCTACGTTTACTTGACCACGTTCAACACGGCCAGTTGCTACTGTACCACGACCAGTGATTGTGAATACGTCTTCCACAGGCATCAAGAAAGGTTTGTCAGTATCACGAACTGGAGTTGGGATGTAGGAGTCTACAGCGTCCATCAATTCGTCAATTTTAGCTACATATTGAGCATCGCCTTCCAAGCTTTCAAAGCGGAACCTACAATGATAGGTACTTCGTCGCCAGGGAATTCGTAGGAAGAAAGAAGTTCACGAACTTCCATTTCTACCAATTCGATTAATTCTTCATCGTCAACCATGTCAGCTTTGTTCAAGAATACTACGATTGCAGGAACACCAACTTGGCGAGCCAACAAGATGTGTTCGCGAGTTTGAGGCATAGGGCCGTCAGCTGCGGATACAACCAAGATAGCGCCGTCCATTTGAGCCGCACCAGTGATCATGTTTTTAACATAGTCAGCATGGCCTGGGCAGTCAACGTGTGCATAGTGACGGTTAGCAGTTTCGTACTCAACGTGTGCAGTGTTGATTGTGATACCGCGTTCGCGTTCTTCTGGAGCTTTATCGATCATGCTGTAATCTTGGAAATCAGCTTGACCTTTTTCAGCCAATACTTTAGTGATTGCAGCAGTCAAAGTAGTTTTACCATGGTCAACGTGACCGATTGTACCGATGTTAACATGCGGTTTCGTACGTTCAAATTTTTCTTTAGCCATTTTAAATTATCCTCCGAGGAAAATAGTAATTCTATTAATCTAATGTAAGATTAACCGTTTCTTTGCTTGAATTTCTTCAGCAATTTTCTTAGGAACTTCTTCGTAATGATCGAATGTCATGGAATAGTTACCGCGACCTTGAGTTTTGGAACGAAGGTCAGTTGCGTAACCGAACATTTCGCTCAATGGAACATATGCTTTGATATGTTGGTTACCATTACGAGCTTCCATGCCGTCCATGCGACCACGACGAGAGTTCAAGTCACCGATAACGTCGCCCATGTATTCTTCAGGAACGTCTACTTCTACGGACATATATGGTTCAAGCAATGCAGGGTCTGCTTTGCGAGCACCTTCTTTAAAGCCCATGGAACCAGCGATTTTGAAGGCCATTTCGTTGGAGTCAACGTCATGGTAGGAGCCGTCAAATACGATAACTTTGATGTCAACCATTGGATAACCAGCGATAACACCGGATTCCATAGCTTCTTTAACACCATTTTCAACAGGTCCGATGTATTCACGAGGAATTGCACCACCTACGACCTTATTTTCAAATTCGAAGCCAGCACCTGGTTCTTGAGGAATCAATTCCAACCAGCAGTGACCATATTGACCACGACCACCAGATTGACGAACGAATTTACCTTCAGATTTAACAGCTTTACGGATAGTTTCGCGATAAGCTACTTGAGGTTTACCTACGTTACATTCTACTTTGAATTCACGGTTCATACGGTCAACGATGATATCCAAGTGAAGTTCGCCCATACCGGAGATAATAGTTTGACCTGTTTCTTCATCAGTACGAACTTTAAAAGTAGGATCTTCTTCTGCCAAACGAGCAAGAGCTGTACCCATTTTTTCTTGGTCAGCTTTTGTTTTAGGTTCAACAGCAACGGAGATAACTGGTTCAGGGAATTCCATGGATTCAAGAATTACAGGATTCTTTTCATCACAAAGAGTATCACCAGTAGTAGTATCTTTCAAGCCTACAGCTGCAGCGATGTCGCCAGCGTAAACCATGTCGATTTCTTTACGAGTGTTAGCGTGCATTTGAAGAATACGGCCGATACGTTCTTTCTTACCTTTTGTGGAGTTGAAACGTAGGAACCGGATTCCAATGTACCGGAGTACACACGGAAGAACGCTAATTTACCAACATAAGGGTCAGCCATGATTTTGAATGCCAATGCGGAGAATGGTTCATCATCGGAAGAAGGACGAGTAGTTTCTTCTTCAGTACCAGGAACTACACCTTTAATAGCTGGAATGTCGATAGGAGCTGGCATGTAATCTACAACAGCATCCAATAACATTTGTACACCTTTGTTTTTGTAGGAAGAACCACAAAGAACTGGGAACAATTGGTTAGCAATAACTGCTTTACGCAATGCTGTTTTCAATTCTTCAATGGAGATTTCTTCACCTTCCAAATATTTCATCATGATATCGTCATCAGTTTCAGCGATAGCATCGATCATCATTTCGCGACGAGCTTCAGCTACTTCTTGATATTCTGCTGGGATATCAGTGATTTCATATTCTTTACCGTCATCGGATTTGTAAATTTCCGCTTTCATAGTCATCAAATCGATGATGCCTTCGAAAGTATCTTCAGCGCCGATTGGCACTTGAATAGCTACGGAATTTGCACCCAAACGGGATTTCATCATATCAACTACGTTGAAGAAGTCAGCACCTACTGTATCCATCTTATTTACATAAGCGATACGAGGTACGCCGTAGTTAGATGCTTGACGCCATACTGTTTCGGATTGAGGTTCAACGCCACCTTTAGCACTGAACACCGCTACGGAGCCATCAAGTACACGTAGAGAACGTTCTACTTCTACAGTAAAGTCAACGTGACCAGGAGTATCGATGATGTTGATACGATGATCTTTCCAGTGACATGTTGTCGCAGCAGAAGTGATTGTGATACCACGTTCTTGTTCTTGCGCCATCCAGTCCATCGTAGCAGCACCTTCATGTACTTCGCCGATTTTGTGAACAATACCTGTATAGTAGAGGATACGTTCTGTAGTTGTTGTTTTACCAGCATCGATGTGAGCCATGATACCGATATTACGAGTTTTTGCTAGGGAAAACTCTCTTGCCACAGTTGTCACCTCTTATTACCAACGATAATGAGCAAATGCTTTATTAGCTTCTGCCATTTTATGAGTATCTTCTTTTTTCTTGATTGCAGCGCCTGCATTGTTGAAAGCGTCCATCAATTCGCCTGCTAAGCGTTCTTTCATAGTGCGTTCACCACGAAGACGAGCATAGTTTACAACCCAGCGAATACCGAGTGTTTGACGGCGATCAGCACGAACTTCAACTGGCACTTGGTAGTTCGCACCACCGATACGGCGAGCACGTACTTCAAGTACAGGCATAACATTTTTCAATGCTTGATCAAAAACTTCCATTGGGTCTTGACCCATTTTGGAACGAATAATTTCGAATGCATCATATACGATAGTTTCAGCAATGCCTTTTTTGCCATCGTACATAACTTTGTTAATGAAACGTGTTACTAATTTGCTGTTGTACACCGGATCTGGAAGTACATCACGTTTCGGAACAGGGCCTTTTCTTGGCATGTTCAATTCCTCCTTTATAATGATGTGTGTTAGTTTCGTTTAATGGCTAAAATTATTTTTTAGCTTTTTTCGCGCCGTATTTGGAACGACTTTGCATACGGTTTTGTACGCCAGCTGTATCCAATGCACCACGAACGATGTGATAACGCACACCTGGAAGGTCTTTTACACGACCGCCTCTGATAAGTACAACACTGTGTTCTTGTAAATTGTGACCAATGCCTGGGATGTAAGCAGTTACTTCAATAGCGTTTGTCAAACGTACACGGGCAACTTTACGAAGCGCGGAGTTTGGTTTCTTTGGAGTAGCTGTGTACACACGAGTACATACACCACGTTTTTTTGTGGAGATTCTTGAAGTGCTGGAGCTGTAGATTTTTTTAGTCAAGCTCATGCGACCTTTGCGTACTAGCTGATTAATTGTTGGCATTTGGGCACCTCCTTTCCAAATTTGAGATTTATAATTGATCCGTCATAACAAAGTGTTACATCGGATATTACCAAGATTAACGTAGGATACCTACCGCTGTGGCTCGCACCTTAATGCGACACGCACGACCAAGGTCATCCATAGTGTGCTTGTCATTCACAGGGATTCCCTGTTCAGCACAAGCATTTCGTATAGGTTCAACTACACTTTCATCACTATCATGTCCTACGAACACATACTTCACAGTCCCTCGTGCAATGTTTTTCAACGTTTGCTTGGCACCGATTGTTTTGTTCATCGACTTCAGATGGGCAATGTCCATAGTAAAATTCTCCTTACGAAATTATGCTACTTAGGCATACTTGCCCCTGAGCACTATGTAAGTATACCAATTACACAATCACATGTCAAACGCTTTTTTTCGATGCTCTACACCGCTATACAACTGCATTTTATGTGTACACGTTTCCGTGCGTTTCATAATAGTGAATCATATAACAATATATGTAATTTTTATGCAAAAACGATTGTTTTATTCTCATTTTTATACATTACTTTCATATTATTTTAATTAATCACATTTCATGTATGCATAATTGATATAACTGAAAAAAATAAATAGTCATTTTTTTGGTTTCAATTTTATTAACCATATTCAATATATTTATATTATTAAACGTATAGGTTTATTTATTCTTTCTGACAATTACATCTTAACAAAGAAATTTAGTATCTATAAAAAAGAGCATGCCCTAAGGCACGCTCTCTTCTATGGCAATAGATTATTCTTCTACAGCAGTTTCTTCTGTAATATCGATGATTTCAGGTGTGTTTTTAACAACCTCAATCTTACGGTAACGGCTCATGCCAGTACCAGCAGGAATCAATTTACCGATAATTACATTTTCTTTTAAGCCCAATAATGGATCGATTTTACCTTTAATAGCGGCGTCGGTAAGAACACGTGTTGTTTCTTGGAAGGACGCTGCAGACAAGAAGGAATCCGTAGCCAAAGCGGCTTTTGTAATACCCAATAATGTACGTTTACCTGTAGCATTTTCACGGCCATTAAGCGTAAGACGACGGTTTTCTTCGTCAAAGGTATTAACGTCGACCATATCCCCTGGAAGCATATCTGCATCGCCAGCTGTTTCAACTTTTACTTTATGAAGCATTTGACGAACGATAACTTCGATATGTTTATCGTTAATTTCTACACCTTGAGATTTATATACTTTTTGTACTTCGTAAACGAGGTAACGTTGAGTTGCTTCTGTACCCATTACACGCATAATGTCATGAGGGTTAATAGAACCTTCTGTCAAACGTGCGCCTAAGGATACAACATCACCGTCTTTAACGATAATGCGAGAACCATAAGGGATGAGGTAATCAAGTTCAATACCGTCTTCACCAGTAATGAAGATTGTATTAGTGCCTTTTTTACCTTCGTTAGGTACAACGCGAACTGTACCTTCATTTTCTGCGATGATAGCATTACGTTTTGGTTTACGTGCTTCGAACAATTCTTCGACACGTGGCAAACCTTGTGTAATATCGTCACCAGCGACACCACCTGTATGGAATGTACGCATTGTCAACTGAGTACCAGGTTCACCGATGGATTGCGCTGCAATAATACCTACAGCTTCACCAACTTGAACTTGACCACCTGTACCTAGGTCGCGACCATAGCACTTGCGACATACGCCATAAGGGCTGCGGCAAGTCAATACGGAACGAATTTAACTGTTTCATAGTGTTTTACAACTTCATCAGCCAATGGTTCTGTGATTTCACCGTTAAGAGGAACGATAACTTCGCCAGTTTCTTTATTAACTAATTCTTCAGCTGCAATACGGCCTACGATACGATCTTTTAATGGTTCAATAACGCCAGTACCCTCAACGATTGCTTCCACTTCAATACCATGGATTTCGTTGTTGCGTACTTGTACTTCTTTTACATCGGAGTTGAGGATAGCTTCGATACCTTCTTCAGTGAGGCGTGTATTAGCAGGGAAGATTTCTACACCTTCGCTGTCAACAATTGCTTGTACAGTATCCTTGTTCAACATATTTTGAACCATAGTTTCTTTTAATGTTGCACGGATGCTGTCATCGCTTTCACCAAGAATAATTTTTTGAACCAAGTTAGTATGGTTGATATCGCTATCAGAGCCTAAGTGAGCACCGCGCAATGCGACAGATGTAACACCGGATTCTGCAATATCAGCTAAGCATTGTTCGTCCAAGATAGTTTCGGAAGGTACAACAAGTTCCCCTGTTTCTACATTCACTACATCTTTATCTAGAACACGACCAATAAGCTTGTCTTTCAACAATTCCAATGCTTGACGTGGAGATGTAGCCAAACGAGCGCGTTCACGAACGAGATCGATACCTACAACGTCACAATCATCCTCACGAACGATAACGTCTTGAGATACGTCAACAAGACGACGAGTCAAGTAACCGGAGTCAGCTGTACGAAGCGCTGTATCGGCCAAACCTTTACGAGCACCATGAGAGGATGTAAAGTAATCCAATACAGTCAAGCCTTCTTTAAAGTTTGCTTTGATTGGCAAGTCGATGATACGACCAGATGGATCGGCCATCAAACCACGCATACCAGCAAGCTGACGGATCTGTTGTTTGTTACCACGGGCACCAGAGATAGCCATCATGTAAACTGGGTTGAAGCCATCTTTATCGCGCGCCATATTATCCATCATAGCATCAGTAACATCTTCTGTTGCTTGAGTCCACAATTGGATAGTTTTACGGTAACGTTCTTCTTCTGTAATAAGACCACGACGATACAAGCGAGATACTTTTTCTACTTCTTGTTCCGCTGTGTCTAACAAGCCAGTTTTTACTTCTGGTACTTTAATATCTGCAATAGCTACAGTCATACCTGCGCGACGTGCGAAGGAGTAACCCAAGGATTTAATACGGTCCAAGAGTTCTGCAGTCTTTTCATTGCCAAACAATTGGAAGCATTGGTCAACCAATTTACCAACTGTTTTCTTATCCATAACCTTACCTAAAGAGTAAGTGCCATCTTCACGTTTTTCATATTGCCACAATTCTGGGAATAGCGCATTGTTAAAGATCAAGCGACCTGCAGTTGTTTCTACACGGCCATGGTCAGGTAAACGGATATAAAGAATATCTTGCAAGCCAATGATATGAGATTCGTATGCAAGCATTACTTCATCATAAGTAGCAAATGTTTTTGCTTTATCACGAGTATCTTCACGTACAACTGTTAAGTAATATGTACCCAAGATCATATCTTGAGAAGGTACTGCTACTGGCTTACCGTCCTTAGTGGACAAGATATTATGGCTAGAAAGCATCAATGTACGAGCTTCCGCTTGTGCTTCTACGGACAATGGTAAATGACATGCCATTTGGTCACCGTCAAAGTCGGCGTTGAAGGCTGTACATACTAATGGATGCAATTTGATAGCACGGCCTTCCCAAAGGATTGGTTCGAAGGCTTGGATACCAAGTCTATGCAATGTAGGGGCACGGTTCAAGAGAACTGGATGTTCTTTGATTACCTCTTCCAAGGCTTCCCATACACCAGGACCGATTCTTTCTACTTGGCGTTTAGCAGCCTTAATATTGGATGCTTGACCACGCTCTACCAAACGTTTCATAACGAAAGGTTTGAACAATTCCAATGCCATTTCTTTAGGCAAACCACATTGGTGCATTTTAAGTTCAGGACCTACTACGATAACGGAACGACCGGAGTAGTCAACACGTTTACCAAGCAAGTTTTGACGGAAACGACCTTGTTTACCTTTAAGCATATCGGACAAGGATTTTAATGGACGGTTACCAGGGACCTGTTACAGGACGGCCACGGCGACCATTATCGATCAATGCGTCAACAGCTTCTTGAAGCATACGTTTTTCGTTGCGCACAATGATATCAGGAGCACCTAAATCTAACAAACGTTTCAAACGGTTGTTACGGTTGATAACACGACGGTACAAATCATTGAGGTCAGATGTAGCGAAAACGACCACCATCTAATTGAACCATAGGGCGCAATTCAGGTGGGATAACAGGAACAACATCCATAATCATCCATTCTGGGCGATTGCCAGATTGACGGAATGCTTCTACCACTTCTAAACGACGAACCGCACGGATTTTACGTTGACCACTTGCAGTGTTCAATTCTTCGCGCAATTCAGCATTCAATGCTTCGAGATCAAGTTCTGCTAAAAGAGCTTTTACAGCCTCAGCACCCATGTCGATACATGCGAAGAGAACCTCTTCAGCAGCGCCTAATTCATAACGCTCTTCACGAGTTAGTTCTTCGTATTCTTTATCTGCTTCTGGGATTGTTGCATCCTCACGAAGAGCCGCATTATAGCGCTCTTTGCGTTGTGCTTCACGAACGATAGCTAAACGTTCGTTACGTTGAGCTACTGTTTCGATTACAACGGATTTACCACCGATAGTATAACCGTCTTCGTTAAACTGAGCTTCATATTCGCGGTACTCTTGCTCGGACAACAATTGGCGTTTTGCCAATGGAGTACCAGCCGGATCTACTACGATGTAGGAAGCAAAGTATAATACGCGTTCCAAGGAACGTGGGGATACATCAAGGATAAGGCCCATGCGGGATGGGATACCTTTAAAGTACCAAATGTGAGATACAGGAGTAGCCAATTGGATATGGCCCATACGTTCACGACGTACTTTTGCACGTGTAACCTCTACACCACATTTATCACAGACTACGCCTTTATGGCGAATGCGTTTATATTTGCCGCAGTGACATTCCCAGTCCTTTGTTGGTCCAAAAATGCGTTCGCAGAATAGACCATCACGTTCTGGCTTCAACGTACGGTAGTTAATAGTTTCAGGTTTCTTAACTTCCCCATGAGACCAAGCTAAGATCTGCTCTGGGAGAGGCTAAACCGATTCGCATGGAATCGAATTCATTTACGTCTAGCACTACTATCGCTCCCTTCCTTATAGATAGTTTTAGTCTTCATCGTTAGAGGAATCGCCCATTGGGAATGCCAATTGGCTAAGGATATCGTCTTCACCGCCGTTATCAGCAGGTGCTTCTTCCTCTACTTCTGGCTCTACTACAGTTACTTCATCAGTTTCTACTGCACTGCCATCCATAACTTCTTCAATGCCAGTTTCTACCACTTCATCTTCGTCATCAAGTTCTTTCATAACAACTTCTTCTTGATCTTCATTCAAGATTTTTACATCAAGACCAATACTTTGAAGTTCTTTGAGCAATACCTTGAAGGACTCAGGTACACCTGGTTCAGGGATGTTTTCGCCTTTAACGATTTTTTCGTATGCTTTCACACGACCAACAACGTCGTCAGACTTAACAGTTAATAGCTCTTGAAGTGTATAAGCTGCGCCATATGCTTCGAGAGCCCAAACTTCCATTTCCCCAAAACGTTGACCACCGAACTGAGCTTTACCACCCAATGGTTGTTGTGTAACAAGGGGAGTACGGACCTGTGGAACGAGCATGGATTTTATCGTCAACCAAGTGATGGAGTTTAAGCATGTATACGTAACCAACAGTTACACGGTTATCCATAGGTTCACCAGTACGACCATCGTACAATACTGTTTTACCATCATCGGAACGACCAGCAATGCCTAATGTTTCAAATACATCTTTTTCATGCGCACCATCAAATACAGGTGTAGCAATATGAATACCTGCTACATCTGGTTTTGGCATGCCATATGTTTCATAGTCGTAACCAAGGCCTTCGAGTTCTTGACGAATTTCAACGCGTTTAGCACGAGCAGATTCAATATGGTTCAACGTAGTTTTAACTTTATTAATAGCTTCTAATTCTTCTACAAGAGCTGGATCCATTTCTGGAGCATCTTCTTCAGAGTCGAAGAATTCTACATGAAGTGCATTGTATTTAGCTTCAATAGCTTTAAGTTCTTGATAACGAGCTTCGCCGCCAAGAGCTTCAAGTTTCTTTTGCGCTGCAGATTCTACATGGCCAAGAATTTGAGATTTCAAGTCGATAATTTTTTCATCGATGTCGAAATGAGGAACTGTCACATCTTCTTTAGCTTTTGCTTCTAATTCTTCAATTTCAGCATATAAGCCGCGAATAGCGTCAATTTGTTCCCAATAAGATGCATCAGTACGAGCTTCTTTCAATACATTTTGAATGTGAAGGTCTGTAGCTTTGATTTTCATACCTAAGCCTTGAACAGCCCAACCCAAGTGAGTTTCAAGAACCTGACCGATGTTCATACGAGAAGGTACGCCCAATGGGTTCAATACAATTTGTACTGGAGTACCATCTGGAAGGAATGGCATATCTTCTTTTCTCATAACGCGAGAAACGACACCTTTGTTACCATGACGGCCCGCCATTTTATCGCCTTCATGAATCTTACGTTTTTGAGCGATATATACGCGAACAAGTTTATTTACCCCTGGTTGTAATTCGTCGCCGTTTTCACGAGTGAAGACTTTAACATCTACTACTTTACCAGATTCGCCATGAGGTACGCGCAAGGATGTATCGCGAACTTCACGTTCTTTGTCGCCAAAGATAGCGCGCAATAAACGTTCCTCTGGAGTAAGTTCAGTTTCACCTTTTGGTGTTGCTTTACCTACGAGGATATCGCCAGGATGTACTTCTGCGCCAATGCAGATGATACCTTCTTCATCAAGGTTTAAGAGTGTCATCACCAGTATTAGGCAATTCGCGAGTGATTTCTTCAGCGCCTAATTTAGTGTCGCGCGCATCACATTCGTATTCTTCAATATGAATGGATGTATAGATATCTTCTTTGCAAAGTTCTTCACTAAGCAAGATCGCATCTTCGTAGTTATAACCTTCCCAAGGCATGAACGCTACAAGAACGTTATAACCTAATGCCAATTCGCCGCCATCAGTAGCAGGACCGTCAGCCAATACTTGACCTTTTACAACATGGTCGCCACGATTAACGATTGGTTTTTGGTTAAAGCATGTGGATTGGTTAGAACGAAGGAATTTATTCATACGGTATACATCAACACGACCATCGCTATCGCGAAGAACGTGGATTTCATTACCCCAGCAACGTACAACTTTACCAGCTTCACGTGCAAGTACGCAAACACCGGAGTCAGTAGCTGCTGTATATTCCATACCTGTACCAACAAGTGGAGCTTGCGCACGCAAGAGTGGTACCGCTTGACGTTGCATGTTCGCACCCATCAAGGCACGGTTAGCATCGTCATTTTCAAGGAATGGAATCATAGCTGTACCGATGGATACAACTTCTTTTGGACTAACGTCCATGTAGTCAACCTTATCAGGTGTAACTTCTAATACATCATGACCACGACGACAAGCTACGTGTTCATTAGTAAAGTAACCTTCAGCATCGATTGGAGAGTTCGCTTGGGCAATTGTCATGCCTTCTTCTTCATCAGCTGTCATATATACAACGGAATCAGATACACGAACCTTGATAACTTTGTCTGCATCTTCACCTGTACCATAGATTTTTTCAACCTTACGGTATGGAGCTTCAATGAAACCGAATTCATTTACTTTCGCATAGTTAGACAAGGAGTTGATCAAACCGATGTTTGGACCTTCTGGAGTTTCGATTGGACACATACGGCCATAGTGAGAGTGATGCACGTCACGAACTTCGAAGCCTGCACGCTCACGAGATAAACCACCAGGGCCAAGGGCAGATAGACGACGTTTGTGAGTCAATTCTGCTAATGGGTTTGTTTGGTCCATGAACTGAGACAATTGGGAAGAACCAAAGAATTCTTTGATTGCTGCCACTACAGGACGAATGTTAATCAACGCTTGAGGCGTAATAGATTCGATTTCTTGAATTGTCATACGTTCACGAACAACACGTTCCATACGAGTTAAACCAATACGGAATTGGTTTTGCAACAATTCACCTACGCAACGAAGACGACGGTTACCCAAATGGTCGATATCATCTGTATGACCTGCACCATCCATAAGGTTGAGCAAGTAAGAGATGTTAGCGATCATATCTTCGCGAGTTACTGTACGGTGATCGAATGGCAAGTTGCAGTTATTACAGATAACTTTGGACTCTACACCATCGTTATTTACGATGTAGAATTCAGCGAAACCTTCGCCATCGAATACATGGCTATTAGCAACGATATCAAGTTGTTCTTCCCCAACTTGTACACCTGCATCAAGGATAATTTCGCCAGTCTCTGGATCTACGATAGGTTGTGCCAATGTTTGACCCAACATGCGTTGACGCCAGCCAAGTTTTTTGTTCAATTTGTAACGACCAACGCGCGCCAAGTCATAACGACGTGCATCGAAGAACAAGTTATCGAACAAGTTACGAGCGGACTCTACAGTAGGAGGCTCGCCTGGACGTAATTTTTTATAGATTTCAACCAATGCTTCATCGGCAGATTGAGTTGTATCTTTTTCTAATGTACGAACGATGCGTTCATCATATACTGGTAAACCATCTTCATCAGTTTTACCATTCCAGAAGAGGTCAAGGATGCTTTCATTAGTATCCCAACCTAATGCACGTACTAATACAGTAGCTGGTAATTTACGGTTACGGTCAATACGAACGGCAACAACTTCGCTTGCATCAGTTTCAAGCTCAATCCATGCGCCACGGTTAGGAATAACTGTGGAATCGTACAAACGGTTACCCATTGTATCGATTTCTTTATTGTAGTAAACGCCTGGAGAACGTACTAATTGGGATACGATAACACGTTCTGCACCATTGATGATGAAAGTACCTGTATCAGTCATCAATGGGAAATCGCCCATGAATACTTCTTGTTCTTTAATGTCCATATTTTCTGGATCATTATTTACCAAGCGAACATTTACACGAAGTGGTGCTGCATAAGTAGCATCACGGTTTTTACATTCATTAATATCATACTTAGGTTCACCTAAGCTGAAACCTTCGAAAGAAAGTACTAGATTACCTGAATTGTCTTTAATCGGAGAAATATCGTTGAAAATATTTTGTAAACCACTCTCCAAGAACCACTCATACGATTTACGCTGAATGTCCAATAAATGCGGCATCTTGATAACTTCGTTAATTTTAGCGTACGTATAACGAGTTCGTTTGCCTACCTGTTCAGGTTTGAACATATTTGCTTTCACCCCTATCAAAACACACTGGTCTACCATTTTCTATAACGGCACGGAAAAGACATCTTACAGGTCTCAGTTTTCCTGCTCAGATAACGCCAAATAAAGCAAGGCCCATTTTATTTTTAAAATAACCTTGCTTTCCATTAACCAAGCACAACCTTGGAAGAAAACCTCATCACTATTCAAGTTATAGTTTTATATCCAAAAGCAGGAAACGCTACTTTTGCAATATATAATTCTATCAGTAATAAAAAAGACTGTCAACCAAAAGGGTTGACAGTCTTTTATTTTCATGCTTTATTCATGTATCAAGACAACTTACTATATTAGTTGCCTTTTTGTTTTAAAAGATTGGCACCAGCAATACCAGGGCGAGTCATTTCCTTAGGAGAAAGAATATGATTGATTTCGTCTTCAGTCAATAAGCCTTGATCTAAAATAATATCGCGGATAGCACGACCTGTTTCATATGCTTCTTTCGCAAGTGCAGATGCTGTTTCGTAACCAAGGTGTGGCAACAATGCTGTTACGATACCAACGGAACGGTTTAACCAGTATTCACATTGTTCACGGTCTACTTCGAGAGCGATAAGCAATTTATCAACGAATGTATTTACACCGTTTTTGAGGTAGCAAAGATTATTGAACAAGTTGTATGCCAATACAGGTTCCATTACGTTCAATTCAAATTGACCATTTTCTACAGCCAATGTAATTGTAAGGTCATTACCGATAACTTGGTAACAAACTTGGTTCAATACTTCGGCGATAACAGGGTTAACCTTACCTGGCATGATAGAAGAACCAGGTTGACGAGCTGGTAATTTCAATTCCCCAATACCACAACGAGGACCAGATGCCATCAAGCGGAAATCGTTAGCCATTTTAATCAAAACAAGAGCTGTTACTTTTAAACCACTGGAGATATCTGCAAAGATATCTGTATTATTTGTAGCATCAATTAAGTTTTCAGCTGTATAGAATGGTTCGCCTACTACTTCACTAAGTTCATACGCTACGTCGTGAATGTAATTAGGTTCAGCATTGAGGCCTGTACCAACAGCAGTAGCCCCCATGTTGATCACATGTGCACCTTCAACAGCAGATTTAATACGTTTAATACCACGGCGGATACCAGATGCATAAGCACCCATTTCTTGACCTAATGTAATTGGCACTGCATCTTGTAAGTGAGTACGACCCATTTTCAAGATTCCGCTATATTCTTCAGCCTTTTTCTCAAGTTCATCAACAAGGCGTTGTAATGCTTCAAGTAAAGGTTTAGATTTCAAATAGCACATACTTTAATAGCTGTTGGGAACGCATCATTTGTGGATTGTGCCATGTTACAGTGGTTGTTAGGGCTTACGATATCGTAGCTACCTTTTGGATGACCTAAAATTTCACATGCACGGTTAGCCAACACTTCGTTCATATTCATGTTTACTGAAGTACCTGCACCACCTTGAATTGGGTCAACTGGGAATTGATCAGCAAATTTACCTTCAATTACTTCGTCTGCAGCTTGTACGATAGCTTTACCAATAGATACATTTAAGCGACCAGTTTTCATATTCGCTAACGCAGATGCTTTTTTAACCATCGCTAATGCTTTGATAAAGTCTTGGTCCAAATGTTTGCCTGTAATATTGAAGTTTTCTAATGCACGAATTGTTTGTACACCGTAATATAATTCATCAGCTACTTCTAATTCACCTAGAAAATCATGTTCTTTTCTCATAATAAATCCTCTTTCTACTATTTTTATACAAAATAGTATTTCATTGAAACGGTTTTATCTTACGCGCTCATTATAGCATGTATCTTGTATACATAAAAGTCATTTCATGTATTCTGTACAAACAATATTCTATACAATATATTATTTCATAAATAATTCTTTTTATAACTATTTCTGTATTGTAAAAGATCTATCTTTAACTTTCATCGGTTTAATTATTACACGCCCTATAGTACAATAATATAAACTATGTAAGTAAGGAGTCACTATGATTAACAATCACATGCTGCGCATAGGTGCGCTTTTTTTATTGACCGTACTGAGTTACGGTTTCTACAACGCTTATCTCCCCATAACAGATCCGGTAGAATCTAACTATGTTTTATCTGCTATTACAATGTTAAAACATAACTCATGGATATCCCCCATGATATATGACCAAGTTTGGTATGATAAACCGCCCCTCACCTATTGGGCACTCATGATCAGTTATAAACTATTTGGCATATCTGACTTTACATCGCGTATACCGAATACACTTATTGCTGGTGGCAGTGTAGCACTTATGTATCATCTTGTATATCGTATTAAAGAATCTAAGCATATAGCTGTTATGAGTGCACTGCTTTTATTTAGTGCCTTACAGTTTTGGTACATTTCACATGCAGTCATAACAGACGGCTTTCTCTTCTTCTTTTCACTAGCTATCTTTGGCTATTCTTATCTGGGCTTTGCCAAGAACGACAAATATTCTATAGTAAAAGCATACGGAGCAGCAGCCTTAGCAGTGGTAACTAAAGGACCGGTCGGTATTGTTCTGCCTGGATTAATACTACTACTATTTATTGCTATACGATGGTTTACCAAAAAAGATAATGATGACTACTCACTAGATAAGGATATTAAATTACTATTTAATCCTTTTGGAATTTTCCTATTTATAATTCTTGCTAGTCCATGGTACATTGCTATGTATTCAATTCACGGTCAAGAGTTCATATCTGGTTTCTTAGGTCTGCATAATATGGAACGAGCACTAGTATCAGAACATCCGAAATTTAACGTTTGGTATTATTACTTAATTATTGTTCCTCTTGCACTGTTACCTTGGACACCAGCCGTAATTTACAGACTCAAAAGTATAAAATGGAAAAATGATTTTTATCTAATTGGTGCCATCTGGTTTATAATTATTGTATTATTTTATTCATTGGTAGCGACGAAATATATAACCTATACTTTACCAGCCATAATTCCTTGTATCATCTGGGGTGCTGAAGCTATTACTAGTAGCTTCAATAATAAGGCTAATAGTTTTAAGTATATTGTTACTATTCCATTAGGCATATATACCGTCTTATTTGTAACTGCTAGCATTGCAACACCTGAATTAAATCCAATACCACTAATCATTGCATTAATCACAATAGTATTATTTACACTATTAGCAAAACAGTATAGAAACAAGAAGTTACCATTATCTATATGTTTAGCTACACCGTTAATCATTTTATATACGGCTATTACTATAACGGTAACCCCTATTTTATATGACCAATCAGGCCTTCAATTCAAACCATATATTAAATCTAATACACAGCATACTTATATATATGGTACATACTATACATCGATTTTGTATTATACCGAAAATACACCAACACAAGTATTTGTACATACTACAGATAACCCCCTATGGACAGCAGGAAAAACATTAATGCCAACCATAACACTGGAGGAATTTGACAGAAGAGTATCTGCAGAAAAAGGCGCTATCATTATTGTACCGAACAAGTATAGTAAAGAATTTACTAATTCTCCAACAAATATCATAGCAACAGAAGTTGGTAAAAATGGATCATCTAGAATTTATCAAATTCAGTAACTAACCAAAAAAGGCGTACCCGAGGGTACGCCTTTTATTATAGTTAGAATTATTTCAATTCTACAGTTGCGCCAGCTTCTTCCAATTGAGCTTTCAAAGCTTCAGCTGCTTCAGTAGCTACGCCTTCTTTTACAGGTGCAGGAGCGCCGTCAACGATAGCTTTAGCTTCTTTCAAGCCAAGACCAGTTGCTTCACGAACAACTTTGATTACGTTGATTTTGGATGCGCCAGCCTCTTTCAAGATTACGTCGAAGGAGTCTTTAGCAGCGCCGCCTTCAGCACCACCAGCAGCTGCTACAGCTACAGGAGCTGCTGCAGTTACGCCAAATTCTTCTTCAATTGCTTTTACAAGATCATTAAGTTCAAGAATAGTTGCTTCTTTCAATTCAGCAACGATGTTTTCAATGTTCAATGCCATTTTAGTTTTCCTCCATAAAATAGTTTATTGTATCAGTCTTAAGCGACCAATTGATAATGCGCAGAAATTATTATTCTGCAGCTTCTGCAGGTTGAGCTTCTGCAACAGCTTTGACAGCGTATGCAACGTTGCGAACAGGTGCTTGCAATACGGAAAGCAACATGGAAAGCATACCTTCGCGGTTTGGAAGAGATGCAATTGCTTTAACGCCTGCAGCGTCCATAACTTCGCCTTCAACGATACCAGCTTTAACTGTTACAACTTCTTTCTCAGTAGTTTTAATGAATTGTTCAATTACACGCGCAGGTGCAACAGCATCTTCTTTAGAAGTAGCCAATGCAGTTGGACCTTCCAAATGCTCAGCGAAACCTTCAAGATTCAATTCATTTGCAGCAATGCGAGTCAAAGTATTTTTGATTACTTTGTATTCAACACCTTCAGCCAACATTTTGCGGCGAAGATCAGTTGCTTGCGCAACAGTCAAACCAGTGTAACCAATCAATACAGCGCCTTTTGCTTCAGAAAGAGTTTCTTTCATTTGAGCAACGATTGCTTTCTTTTGTTCAGTGACAGCCATTAGATTACCTCCTTGTAGATTTTTTGGTGCTCTATGTACTATCTTAGCGTAAAAAACGACCCCATCGCACGCGATGAGGTCGAACTAGTCCTAGATTGTTCTAGTGTCAGCCTCAGCGGGCGGATTTTCATCCATTATACATACCAGCCGTCTACAGCTAAGAGACATATGTGATTATTGCTCTTTTGTAACGTTGCTCAATTTGAACACGTTCAAAGGCACACCAGGGCCCATTGTAGCGGACAAGGTTACAGATTTAATGTATTGACCTTTAGCTGCTACAGGTTTAGCCTTGATAATAGTATCAACGATTGTACGGTAGTTGTCAAGTAATTTCTTCATCGAAGGACGCTTTACCGATGGAGCAAGAAATAATACCTGCTTTATCAGTACGGTATTCGATTTTACCAGCTTTGATTTCGTTTACTGCACGAGCAACGTCTGGAGTTACTGTACCAACTTTAGGGTTTGGCATCAAGCCTTTAGGACCCAAGATTTTACCAAGACGGCCAACTTGACCCATCATGTCTGGTGTAGCAACTACTACGTCGAAGTCGCTCCAACCACCTTGGATTTTAGCTACTAACTCTTCAGAACCTACGAAATCTGCACCAGCTTCTTCAGCTGCTTTAATATTGTCGCCTTTTGCGAATACAAGAACGCGTTTAGTTTTGCCAGTACCATGAGGCAATACTACTGCACCACGAACTTGTTGATCAGCGTATTTAGGGTCGACATTCAAGTTGAAAGCGATTTCAACTGTTTCATCGAAATTTGCAGTTGCAGTTTTCTTAACCAACTCGATTGCTTCTACTGGTTCGTAGAACTTACCAGCTTCAATAAGTTTTACTGCCTCAGCGTATTTCTTACCTACTTTTGCCATTATAATATCCTCCTTATGTGGTCAAACGGGAATTCCCTCCCACCGATTTGCGCTTATGCGCAAGTCGTACGCTTATTAGTCAACGATTTCAATGCCCATGCTGCGAGCAGTACCTTCTACCATGCGCATACCTTGTTCTACGGTATTAGCATTCAAGTCAGGCATTTTCAATTCAGCAATTTCACGAACTTTATCGCGACCTACTTTTGCTACTTTATCACGGTTAGGTACACCAGAACCTTTTGGGATACCTGCAGCTTTTTTCAATAATACTGCAGCTGGTGGAGTCTTAGTGATGAAGTCGAAGCTACGATCTTCATATACGTTAATAACTACTGGGATAATTAAGCCAGCTTGTTTAGCAGTACGTTCGTTGAATTCTTTTGTGAAAGCAACGATGTTAACACCTGCTTGACCTAGTGCAGGACCAACTGGTGGTGCTGGAGTAGCTTTAGCGGCTTCAATTTGTAGTTTTACTTGTTTAACTAATTTCTTAGCCATGGGTAATTAAACCTCCTATGCTTATACTGTGGTGGTAACGGATATATATCCTCCCACTGGCAACCAAAATCGATTGCTCTTTTTTAGAGTTATAATATATATATTAAAGAGCTTTCTCAATTTGAGAGAACTCTACCTCTACCTCGGTATCTCGGTTGAACATTTCCACATTAAGTTTCAATGTTCCTTTTTCAGGGTTAAGTTCGGTAATAACACCTAGTTTATCTTCAAAGGCCCCGGACGTAATGCGTACCGTTTCACCAACTTCTACATCGATGTTGATGCTTGGTTTCTTATCCAAGCCCTGAGACTTAAGTATATGTTCTACTTCGGAATCAGAAAGTGGAACTGGTTTAGTGGCAGAGCCAACGAAACCTGTTACACCTGGTGTATTGCGCACAACATACCAAGAGCGGTCGTTAACTTCCATTTCAACCAATACGTACCCAGGAAATATCTTACGTTTTACTACTTTTTTAACCCCATCTTTTTCATCTATTTCGTCTTCAAGAGGTACCAAAATACGGCTAATCACATCTTGTAGACCCATAGACTGAACTTTAAGTTCAAGAGTGGTTTTAACTTTATTTTCGTAGCCTGAATAGGTATGAATTACATACCACTTCTTATCTGCTTCCATGAAATGGCCCCCTTATCCAACAAAGTGCAACAACGTATTAAAAAGTTGGGCAAAGACTGCATCAAGTACATAGATAATAAAGGCGATAAAAATCGTCACTAAAAATACTACTATTGTATAATTGATGAGTTCTTTTTTTGTTGGCCAGACTACTTTTTTAAGTTCAGCTTTCACACCGCGGAAGAATTTTCCAAATCCACCACGCTGCTGCACTGCTGAGTTAGACTTTGCCATTGTTTCACATCCTCAAATCAACAGGTAATGAATGATAAGAATTATTTTGTTTCACGGTGTAATGTATGTTTACCGCAGAATTTGCAATATTTCATCATTTCAATACGATCAGGATTGTTCTTTTTGTTCTTGTTCGTTTGATAGTTACGTTGTTTGCAATCTGTGCAAGCTAAAGTAATGGCATTACGCATCCGGATACACCTCGCTTTGTATTTACTAAATCTGTCTCTTGTACTCGAAAACGCTCGACTACATACTAAAGAAATATATCATACGTAGCAAGCTATGTCAAGAATTTTGAGCAACTCAAAAAAGCCAGGCACATGTACCTGACATGGATAGTATAACAAAAAATGGCGTTCCTTGTCTATAAAGGAACGCCATTAATATGGTACTAAATTAAGATTTCTTCGTAAATAGAACTTTCACTATTTGCCAGAAGAATGCTACAGCACCAACAATTAGTATTGTATCGCCGATAAGACGAGCCCAACGCAAGTTTTGTAACAATGGTTGTTGCATAAATTCTTCACTACGAGCAAACCACAAGCCATGTGTGATACTAGCCCAGGATTGGATAAGACCGATTGGCAATAAGCTAATAAGCACCATCAATGCAAGACCTATATTGAGAGCCCAGAAACCGAACTTCATTAGCTTATCGTTAAATTCTACTTCAGGTCGGATATAGCGAGCAATAAGGAATACAAATCCTAGACTTAAGAAACCATACACACCAAACAATGCTGTGTGGGCATGTACTGCAGTTGTATTAAGACCTTGGATGTAGAACAAGGATACAGGCATGTTGATTAAGAACCCGAATACCCCTGCCCCCACTAGATTCCAGAAGGACACGGCAATGAAACAATACACAGGCCATTTTAGACGATGCATCCAAGGAGCACTATGAAGACGTGTATAGTTTTCAAAAGCTTCATAACCTAAGAGTACAAGTGGTACTACTTCTAACGCAGAGAAGGATGCGCCTGTTGCCACGATAGTGGATGTAACACCTGTGAAGTATAGATGATGGAATGTACCAGGAATACCACCGATGAGATAAATAGCCCCAGAAGAGATGGCCGCAACCGTACCAGCACGATACGATACAAGCCCTAATGTAACAAAGATAAATGCCATCAATGTAGTGGAGAATACTTCGAAGAAGCCTTCAACCCAAAGATGGATTACCCACCAACGCCAATACTCCATAATCGCCAAATGGCTATGTTCACCATAGAATAACCCTGGACCATAGAAGATACCTACCATGATAACGGAGAATATGAAGGCTGCAATGAGGTTTTTATCCCCTTTTTGCTTGAAGGCACCAATAATGCTACGTATCATAAGTACAAGCCAGAATAAAATACCAATGTATTCAATCCACTGCCAAATACGACCCAACTCGATATATTCGTAACCTTGGTGTCCTAGAAGGAAATTCCACGCTGCTGGAATTTGATGTGCTACGCCTAAATATGTACCAGCGAAGGAACCTACTACAAGAACTACAAGAGCCCAGAATAAGATGTCCACCCCAAGCTTTTGATACTTAGGATCTTTACCACCATTAATAATTGGTGCCAAGAATAGACCAGCACTCAAGAATGCCATAGCAATCCAGAACAAAGATGCCTGAATATGCCATGTACGCGCAATAGAATAAGGGAAATATTGCGCTAATGGAATACCATAGAACGCTTGACCTTCTACAGTATAGTGGGCAATAATCCCACCCATCCCCAATTGGAATAAGAACAATGCTAGGATGGTAAACAAATATTTACCTAATGCACGTTGAGATGGCGTTAACGTGATTTTGCTAATTGGATCTTCTGTTGGTGGAACCAATGCATGGTCATCATCCTTTTTACCAAAGGCCCATAACCATACAACTACACCAATGCCACATAATAAGATAATAACACTCACAACAGACCATGCGATACTTTCAGGTGTAGGATTATGATCCAACAAAGGTTCATGTGGCCAGTTGTTTGTATACGTTGCATCTGTACCAGGACGTTGTGTAGATGCCATCCAAGTAGTCCAGAAGAAGAAGCGTGCCATATCAATGCGATCTTGTAACTCAGGTAACGTGTTATCCTTCATCGCAAAATGATCACGAGTCAATGTTAAGTCAGGATTATCACCGTACAACTCAACAAAATAACGACCAGTTAAATTCATTGCCGTAATTCGTTCTGGAGATAAAACAACAGTTCCATCTTCACGGACTGCACTACCTAAATACTCTTTTTTCACAACTTCTTTAACAGCTGCTTGTTGTGCAGGTCCCAATTGGTCATAAAGAGCTCCAAAGGCCTCTTGAGATTTAATATCCAACATCACGGATACTTCTTTATGTAACCAATCTGCTGTCCAGTCAGGCGCTTGATATGCGCCATGACCTAAAACGGTCCCTACCGATTGACCACCTGTAGATTGCCATGCCGATTGACCATGTAAAATATCTTCCTTAGTGAACAAGACCTGTCCATCTTGAGATACATACGCAGTCGGCACTGGCGGTGCTTGATGATACACATCAGTACCTAGATAACCAAGAATAGAAAAACCAATAATAAGAACGGCTACTACGGCTATCCAATACTTTTTGTATTCACCCATCACATTACCTCCTTTTCTATAAAAACACAAAAGGAGAGCCTTTGCTCTCCTTGAGATTATAGTAGCACTATTAGTAGAATAATTCTGTATCTTTGGTTACAAATACAACAAACAATATATAAATTAATACAAAAATAGGACCCCAATTGGGGTCCTATTTACTACAAAGATTATGAATTAACCTTCGATTTCAGTTACAACGCCAGCGCCTACTGTATGGCCACCTTCGCGGATCGCGAAACGAAGACCTTCTTCGATAGCGATTGGAGTGATCAATTCGATATCCATTGTTACGTTATCGCCAGGCATACACATTTCTACACCTTCAGGAAGGTTTACAACACCTGTTACGTCTGTTGTACGGAAGTAGAATTGTGGACGGTAGTTGGAGAAGAATGGAGTATGACGGCCACCTTCTTCTTTAGTCAATACGTATACTTCTGCTTTGAATTTTGTGTGTGGTTTGATGGAACCTGGTTTAGCCAATACTTGACCACGTTCGATGTCTTTGCGGTCTACACCACGAAGCAATGCACCAACGTTATCACCTGCTACTGCAGAATCCAAAGTTTTACGGAACATTTCAAGACCAGTTACTACGTATTGTTCAGCTTTTTCTTTCAAGCCTACAACTTCTACTGTGTCGCCTACGTTTACTTGACCACGTTCAACACGGCCAGTTGCTACTGTACCACGACCAGTGATTGTGAATACGTCTTCCACAGGCATCAAGAAAGGTTTGTCAGTATCACGAACTGGAGTTGGGATGTAGGAGTCTACAGCTGCCATCAATTCGTCGATTTTAGCTACATATTGAGCGTCGCCTTCCAAAGCTTTCAAAGCGGAACCTACAACGATAGGTACTTCGTCGCCAGGGAATTCGTAGGAGGAAAGAAGTTCACGAACTTCCATTTCTACTAATTCGATCAATTCTTCATCGTCAACCATGTCAGCTTTGTTCAAGAATACTACGATTGCAGGAACACCAACTTGGCGAGCCAACAAGATGTGTTCGCGAGTTTGAGGCATAGGGCCGTCAGCTGCGGAACATACCAAGATAGCGCCGTCCATTTGAGCCGCACCAGTGATCATATTTTTAACATAGTCAGCATGGCCTGGGCAGTCAACGTGTGCATAGTGACGGTTTTCAGTTTCGTATTCAACGTGTGCAGTGTTGATTGTGATACCGCGTTCACGTTCTTCTGGAGCTTTATCGATCATGCTGTAATCTTGGAAATCAGCTTGGCCTTTTTCAGCCAATACTTTAGTGATTGCAGCTGTCAAAGTAGTTTTACCATGGTCAACGTGACCGATTGTACCAATGTTAACATGCGGTTTCGTACGTTCAAATTTTTTTTCTTTTTGCCATTAGGATTGTATCCTCCTTCACAAAAAAACAAATTACATTCTAGTATTAATATAATATATTAACCCTAATTTATCAATGGAATATAAGATTCCCTTATACATTATTATACCATATATAGAAAAACTTCTAAAAATACAAATATTCTTCTAAAATAAAAAAACTGACAAATGTAATCCTTACACTCATCAACTTCAATTTGTATTTTATGAAGAAATAAAAAAATCCTCACCAATGTGAGGTTTAATGGTGGCGGCACACGGATTTGAACCGCGGACACACCGGGTATGAACCGATTGCTCTAGCCAACTGAGCTATGCCGCCATGTATGGAGCTAGTGACCGGGATTGAACCGGTGACCTTATCCTTACCAAGGATACGCTCTGCCGACTGAGCTACACCAGCACAATGAACGATCATTTCACTGTGAATTTTTGTGGTTGCGGGGACAGGACTTGAACCTGCGACCTTCGGGTTATGAGCCCGACGAGCTACCAACTGCTCCACCCCGCTATAAATGGTGGAGGGAGAAGGATTCGAACCTTCGAAGTCGAAGACGGCAGATTTACAGTCTGCTCCCTTTGGCCGCTCGGGAATCCCTCCAAAAATAAAATGGAGCTGGCGATAGGAATTGAACCCACAACCTGCTGATTACAAGTCAGCTGCTCTACCAATTGAGCTACGCCAGCATCATTACGACAAGATGTATTTTATCATCCGTCTCACTAAGTGTCAAGAACTTCTTAAAAACTTTTTTGAAGTTTTTTTGTTTACTGCGGTAACCCTTAGTGCTTAATCATAATAACATGAAACGATACCCTATGCAAGTATTTTTTCTAAACTTTTTAAACTTCATTTTTTCCTCATTGGCAATCATAGATAAAGATAGATAATTGCTAATATAGCCACTATTATCCGATAGTACCCAAAGGAGGATAAAGACTGGTACAGCCATGATAAACGAAAAATCAGCAGCAGCTCTTCGAGTACAACCGATTAACATGCCCCCTGCAATGGTAGCGCCAGACCGCGAAAATCCAGGCCACAAACAGAGTATTTGATAGAGCCCAATCTGGAAGCACCAATTTGAATGAACACTTCAAACACATCGGCATGGGCACCTTCAAATTAAGCATATGCCCGATAATAATCATATGCCCTGTACTAGATACAGGAATACATTCTGTTATACCTTCTATAACACCTAAAATGAGGGCAATTACATATTGGTCCATGATATCACCTGCCTTTTATATGCGGTCATAACTCATGGCAATATATAATGCCCTCAACAATCAATATAACTCTATTAATCAATAACCATAACACGATCAGGCTTAGTGATTGTCACTACCGCATGTTTTGGATCATTATTGTGTTCTAAGTATAATTGATCACCTTCGAGATGACCACGCCAACCTACAACAATCGGATATGTTTTACTAATAGTCTTTAATAGTTCAAGAGGATTTAAATTTAATATCGGTGCAAACAATACATTAATACCATCGATAAGAACAACTTCTGTATCACTGCGACTTAATGCACGACGAATTACTTCTTCTGCAAGTTGTGGTCTTTCATCACGAGGTACTAATAAAAACTCTTCTTCAATAAGTTGTTTTGCCTCTAAGTACTTCCAACCTTTTTGTTCAGATAATTCACGAATTAACAAACTTTTACCAGAACCAGGACCACCAACGATAAACAATATACGTTCATCATCACCTTGAATTTGTTCCCAACGTTCTCTTACATCTTGAACTGTAACCATATCCCTTGCCTCCTCGCTGTAACCGTTCCTACTTAACTGGACGGTCAGATAACATAACGGATTTGATATATTGGTTTTTATCATCTAGGGCAAACTGTAAATATGAGTCGCTTGCCGCTGGATTTTTATATTCATATACAGTAGATGTGCCCGCATTTGTTGTAGATTCAACAATACGAGTAGGCATACCATATACAAAGAGCAATAAGTATTTAGTATCCCCCATCGCAATACCGCGACGAGTAGGCGTGTAAATATTTAATAGAACACGATTGATGAGATTTTTTTTATCAACACTCACGCCATATTCGTTATATCCAATAAATGTGGACCCAAACAACATACCTTGATGTTTCCAATCATTATTGGGATCATTAACAAAATAATCATTTAATTTATAGCCACGCAACACAAATCATCAGCAGTCAATTTACCTGCTTGAAAATCATATACTGGAGCTTTAGGCAATCCAAATCTTGGCCATACTTGACCACTAATCATATCAACAGCCTCTACATTGCTTTGTTTGATGGTAAAAGCAATATATTCTTTCTGTTGTCCTAGCATAGATTGTTGTTGGCTATTATTATTTGTATTCTCTATCGAGCTATTAAATTCCTTTTTTCGAGACCATGAATTTTCGGAATGACCTTCATATAGGAAGATATAACTTTCATTTTTCAAATCACGCCACATCGCAATAGGGCTACCATAGGCAAATACCAATTCCATGCGCGTGCTACCAACACCAATATCGCGTACAGTGTGGACTCCTTTTTTCGTACTATGAATATTAGTAATAGTATTCGGTTCAAAGAAATAAGTAGCACCTTGACCGCGCAATTGATTATTTACTAAACGCTCTTGAGCAGGTCCCGTGTAAACGGTCACCTCCAAGTCTTTCATATAGTACGTCGTAAAGTTATCACGAACCACTGTTTTTTCTACATCTTTAGGCGCTACAAACTGATCTCCTAAGCGATACCCATCAATAGCATAATCATCTTCAGACCCTAAAGCTGGCAAATTATTAGCCGTATAAGACTTACCAATATCAGCCAAGTTATTTTGCGTTACGCTAGGCAATGGACCTTCATTTTCGCTAGCTGCTTGCCAAAACTGTATGGAATCACCAAACTCGGTAACTGCCATTTGTTCAGCTAGCCATCCTGTTTTAGTGCTTTCCTTTTTTGTCTTTGTATCGATTTTAACAGCTTTAATCGGTGCATTATCTATATACGCAACAGACTCAGCCGCATCAGTTCCCGCTGCTTCTACAGTTGTCTTATCATCCGTATGTGCAACATCATTTGCATTCTCTGTAGATTCCACCGCAGTTTGTTTCACAGTCGAAATAGCCGGCTCTGCTGCATACCCTACCGATGTAGCAGATAAGCCTACTAGAAGTGCCGCTACGATACGGCTCTTAATAGAATGATTCATCGATTACTCTCCCAATTGTGCACGCAACCATGTCAACCATGGCTCAAGTCCATTATGGGCCGTGCAACTTACTTCAAAAATCTCTCCTGTTGGATTCAAATTACGTATATCTTGTATGGCCTTATCTTTTTTGAAAGGTACATAAGGCAATAAATCTATCTTATTAATGAGGATAGCCTTTGACTCTTTAAAGATTAATGGGTATTTAAGAGGCTTATCCTCACCTTCAGTAACAGATAATACAGTTACCTTCATGCTTTCACCAATCTCAAATTCTGCAGGGCATACAAGGTTACCTACATTCTCGATAATGATCATATCCAGTTCATCAAGATTTAAATCACCTAGTGCATCTTGAATCATTTGTGCATCAAGATGGCAACCTCCCACTGTGTTGATTTGAATAACAGGAACGCCTAATTCATGAATTCGTTCCGCATCCTTAGCAGTAAATAAATCACCTTCAATAACAGCAAGGCGGTAATCTTTTTTCAAATCATGTAAAGTTGCCTCTAACAGAGATGTTTTACCCGCCCCTGGAGAACCTAATAGATTGAATACAAAAATATTTTTTTCCTTAAACAACTGTTGTAAGGACTCTGCAATGGCATCATTTTTTGCCAATACATTAGTTTTAACTTGAACTTGCATGTCCTAACCTTTCTATCAATCGATATCCATGGAGGTCACTTGTAGTTCGCGGCCACCAATGGTTTGTACAAAATGACTGTCACAATAGGGACAGATAAACTTATAATTTTCTACCGGAAATGTTTTATCACAATCCAAGCACTTTCCTTCAATAGGAATGGTGTTAATTTCTATACGTGAGCCTTCTGCTGCGGTCCCCTTTGTAACGGCTTCCCAACAAAAAGAAGGGAATCTGGTTCCACGCCACTCATAAGACCCAAATCGAGTTGAACGGAATGAATCACAGATGCATCGTGTTGGCGCAATGTATCAAGGGCCACATCAAGTATACCTTCTGCTATAGACATCTCATGCATGGTATGCCTCATATACAGCTTCAAGCATCATTGTAGTCGTTACAGAGCCTACACCACCAGGTACAGGCGTAATAGCTGATGCAATATCTTTTACCGCTTCATAATCAACATCGCCTACCGTCTTACCTTCTAGTTCATTAATGCCTACATCGATAACAACAGCACCTGGCTTAATCATATCTGCTGTAATCATATGAGCACGACCCGCTGCAGCAATAACGATATCGCCACGTTTTACTTGTTCTGCCAAATCAGGGGTTCTGGAATGGCACATTGTAACCGTACCATGTGCACCAAGTGTCATAAGAGCTACCGGCTTACCAATCACTTGGCTACGACCGATTACTACCACATGTTTACCCTCTACAGGAATATCATAGTGGTTTAAAATCGCCATGCACGCCTTGGCAGTACAAGGGGCAAAGCCACCTTTACCGGCAGTTACAAGACCAATATTATACGTAGTTAGACCATCGATATCTTTTTTAGGATCTAGCATATCGATAAGAGCCTCTGTATCAATGTGTTTAGGCATCGGCATTAACGGTAAAATCCCATGAACAGCCGCATCATTATTTAATTCTTGCAATGCTGTAACTACTTCATCCTGTGTAGCCGTTTCAGGTAATTGTTTTAACACAAAGCCATAGCCAAAGTTCTTGGCTGTCTTTTCCATAAATGTAGCGTACATATGAGCACCGTGGTCTTCACCAACGAGTAATACTGCCATAGTAATTACAGAGTCGCCAACTGCTGCAACTTTTTCTTGTAAAATCGCCTTGTGAGCGTCTGCTACTGCTTTACCGCGTAATTCGATCATAAGTATCTCCATTCATTCAAACTATCTATAAAATAAGGTGCCTCCGGAGAGGCACCTAAGTCTCTTATTCTATTATATAACGAACTGTCTATAATTTCTAATTATGACCGAATTCGTTTTATCTACGGAAATGAACAGTAATTGCTGTACCAGCCTGAACAGTTGTACCGCTACTTTCATCTTGAGATGTAGCCGTACCAGTTCCATCCGGTTTAAAGGCAAGTCCCGCCTTATGTAACCAATCACGCACTTCACCATAGGTAAAACCAGTAAAGTTAGGCAATGTAACAGAACCATCACTTCCCGGTTTTGGTTCAGGTAATGTATTAGCAGCTTTAACAGCTACTGGTGTACTTTCTTTAACATACGGACTCATTTGGTAATACCGTACAAGTTGAGATACGATGTCCTTAAATACAGGGGCTGCAATTTGACTACCATAAAAAGAACCCTTTTGTGGGTCATCAATAACGACAAGAACTACAAATTTTGGATCCTCTACAGGGCCAAAGCCAATAAAGGACGCAATGTATTGTCCGTCGAGATAACCGCCATGTTTGGTATCTAGTTTTTGCGCCGTACCAGTTTTACCGCCGAAGTGATAACCTTCTACCATCGCTTTTGTACCGCCACCTTCAGATACTTCTTTTTCCAGAATATCTACAATGGTTTTAGCGGTTTCCTCCGGAACTGGTTGTCCCACAACAGATGTTTCAGTCGTACTTGTTACATCGCCTTGAGAGTTACTATAAGACTTGATGATATGTGGTTTCATCATAGCCCCACCATTAGAAAGGGCACCAAAGGCGCGAACCATTTGTAATGGTGTAACCGCAATACCTTGACCGATGGACATAGTAGCAACATCTAGCTTACTCATATCCTCTGGATTATACAAAATACCTGCTCCTTCACCAGGCAATTCAATACCTGTTTCAGAACCAAAGCCATAATCACGTACATATTTCGAGAGAATATCTGCGCCTGTTAATGTACCAATTTCAGCCATACCAGTATTAATAGAGTACTTCAAAATATCTAGCAAACGAACAGGACCATATCCCTCACCATTCCAGTTTCTAATGATATGTCCATTGGCAGCGAAGGCCCCTTTATCGTTATACACAGTGTCTAACTTCCATTTGCCTGCTGCAAGAGCTGCAGATGCAATGATAGGTTTGAATGTAGAGCCTGGTTCATATAAATTGGTAACCGCAATATTTTTGAAAGCCTCTTCACCACTTTGGTTGTAGTTATTAGGATCATAACTTGGACGATTGGCCATCGCTAATATTTCACCGTTCTTTGGATCCATAACGATAACGCTGGCATGCTTAGCTCCTGTATCAACCATCGCCTTATCAAGAGCGCGTTCTGCAATAAATTGAATTGTTGCATCGATGGTTAAGGTTACACTTTTACCCTTATCTGGTAAAAATTTAGATAGTACGGAACCAAAGATGGCATTCCCTTTATTATCAGTAGCTACAATTTCTTGTTGTACGCCCCCCTTTAATTCGTCATCAAGAACCATTTCTAGCCCATCAAGGCCTTTATCATCAGTACCGACAAAGCCTAATACTTGTGCCGCTAAGACACCATTTGGATAATAGCGCTTAGATTCTTCAACGAAATTAAGGCCTGCAATATTATTATCCTTAATAACTTGTTGTACCCCTTTTGATTTGTCTGCATCCATCATACGATTCAACCAGACAAAGGCGGTATCCTCTTGCAAAGCTTTCACAATATTCTCTTTTGACATCGTTACGTACGGTGAGATGAGATCCGCAATCTCTTGAGGAGACTGTTTAATCATCTTCGGATCCGCATATAAAGATTTTGTAACTACACTCATCGCCAAAGGCTTGCCATTACGGTCATAGATTGTACCGCGCGGCGATTGTAATTTTCTATCTACTTGAACTTGTAATAAGTTTCTTCTCTAGGTCAAAGGTATCAAAGACCTGTAACTGTGCTAAACGCCCGATAAGGACGAAGGCAACGGTCATGAGTATGGCAAGGCACCACGTAGTGCGACTCCAATCACTCATGCGTAATAACGCTTTATTTAATAACTTCATCATTTCTCCACTGGACGGCGTAACTTATGGTCTAATGCATCATATAATGCATCTGGTTCATTGGGAATCACCCCATTTTGTACCTGACCTAATAAATACTGCAATCCTTCCCCCACTTTTTTCCCTGCAAGCTTAATAACTCGTTCGTCATAATTTAAATCCTTTGTATGGATAGGCATCTCTAGGCTAAGATCTGCCATACATTCACCAAAGGCTAAGGTGCCATCAGTCGATGCATAAGGCTTCCCACAGCCTAACACATCGGCAGCACAAACCTTAGATAATTGCTCCCATGCAATTCGCATAATTTGACTATCTCGAAACTCACCGCTACGAGCCTCTTTACGGATCCACTTTTTCTCATTAGCTTCCCCATTTTGTACAAAATAGTGAAAGCGCATATGATTTTTTACAATCCAAGCTACACGGCGCACAAAAGCCTTAGGATAACCTAAACGAGTAAGCAAGGATTCTGTCATTTCAGCACCTAATGTATCATGGCCACGATCCGTCAAACGTCCGTTAATAACAGCTCGTACCGTCGGCATACCCTTTGCTACATCGTGTAACAGTGCACCCCAACGTAATATTAAATCTGGTTCTGTATGAGATACAACGGCTAATGTATGATACCAACCATCAAATTCGTGAAAGTCTTTTTCTTGTGGTAAATTCACAAGATGGTATAGCTCTGGTAAAATAGGAACTTCACGAGCGACGCCATTTTCTACAACGCGACAAGAGCACTCAGCCAAGCGAGATTGTACTAATACATCAAGGCCCTTTGCCACAGCAGGCTCTAACATGAGTCGGTCCAGTTCACTACGAACTCTCTCGAGAGATAACCCAGGCACACGATGAAATGCCTTTGGCATAGCTTCTAATAAGTCTTCGGTAGGTAAGAAATCTAGCTTTGCCACAAAACGACATGCTCTAAATAATCGCAATGCATCTTCTTCGAAGCGTTGCTGTGCATTGCCAATGGTTCGCAATGTCTTATGCTTGATATCTCGGCGTCCCCCTACTAGATCTATGACCTCACCAAAACGATTCATAGCCATGCCATTGACCGTAAAGTCACGACGCAACACGTCTTCCTCCAAGGTATCGGCATAAGCGATTTCTTCTGGTCGATGACTATCCGCTCCATATCGTTCAGTGCGATACGTAGCAATTTCATATTGCTTTCCTTCTAGTGTAGCCACTACTACACCAAAGGATTTTCCTACTAAATCTGTCGTTTGAATATCTTGACTGCGTAGGACTTCAATTACCGTATCAGGACGTGCAGACGTCACAATATCAAAGTCATGAGGCTTTTGATGCATCAAAATATCGCGCACTGCTCCGCCAATGATGTAGGCTTCATAACCGGCTTCTTCTAATACAGTCAATATTCGATTGGCTTGTTCCATCATACACACTCCTTTCCGAACTAGTCTAACCTTTATTTTACTACAAATGAAAGCATGAAAAAAGTGCAATCCTATAAGGATTGCACTCGTTCTGCAATAGCTGTACCCGTCGGTGTTACCGCAAGGCCGCCATCACTTGTTTCACGCAATGCTGCTGGCATAGCGCGACCGATATTATTCATTGCTTCAATAACTTCATCTGGTGGAATTTGACTTTCAATATTCATCAAAGCCAATTCAGATGCAGTAATTGCATGAACTGCATAGAAACCATTACGTTTAACGCACGGTACCTCTACAAGCCCTGCTACTGGATCACAGGCAAGGCCCAATAAGTTTTTCATGCACAATGCGATAGCATGTCCTACTGACGAGGCGTACCACCCATCATTTCTACAATAGCACCGGCAGCCATACAAGCGGCCGTACCAATTTCTGCTTGGCAACCGCCAACGGCACCGGCCACACAAGCGCGATTCGCTACGACATTGCCAATGCCAGAGGCAGCCAAGAAGCCCTTTACCATAGTTGCTCTATCTAGCTTGTAATGGTCCGCTACTGCTTTCACCGCACCAGGCATAACACCACAAGATCCAGCCGTAGGGCACGCAACAATGCGGAACATCTTTGCATTTGCTTCATTAACAGCAATAGCATAGGTCATAGCTTTGTACGCAATATCACTCATAAATCTTGGTGTTTGTCCATTAAGCTGTGCTGCCTGGCCACCGGACATACCAGACGCTGTTTTTTCTGCATAGTCTATACCATCTTGAATAGAACCTTCAAAGATGTCTAAACGATGCTCTATTTCACGAATAACCGCTTCTTCACTGCGGTCATAATTTTCTAATTCATAACGCAGTACTACTTCACCAAAGGAAATGTTATTTTCCTCAGCTAAGCGAATAATATCTGCAATTGTATCGTATGCATAACTCATCATTCGCCCTCCTATAACGCTTCAAAGGTCATCACATCTTGAATGCCTGGACACTCGCGCATAAACTGAACGGTAATAGGATTTACTACTGTATCGGTAGTAATGACCATCACTGCATCCTTGTGCTTACCCTTACGGAATACACGCATGGTAGCAATATTAATATCGGACTCACTCAATGCTTGGCTCACAAGAGAAATGGCACCAGGTCTATCCTCATGAAATACGACAAGGGTAAACTCATCGCCAGTAATAGACATATCATTGCCATCTACTTCGGTAATCATAATTTGACCACCACCAAGAGAACGACCAATAACAGTCATATGACGATTATGTTCATCGTACATATCAAAACGAACTACATTAGGATGGCCTACATCGAGAGGAGACTCAATAAAGTTGTACTCCATCCCCTCTTTCTCAGCTAATTTATGAGCAACACGAATATTCGTATCATCCTCTTTGAACCCCAATAAACCGCCAATCAAAGCACGGTCTGTACCATGACCTTTATAGGTCTTCGCAAAAGATCCATATAAGGTTAAATCTACCTTTTTAGGTGTGGAACGGAAAATACACCGCGCCATCTTACCTAGCCGCGCAGCACCAGCTGTATGCGAACTAGACGGACCAATCATAACAGGCCCTATAATATCAAAAATACTATTCATATACGCCTCTATATACACATAAACAATGTGAGAAAAATTCTTACTTTACCTATAGTATAACAATCGATATTAATTAATGTCTATATGCACATTAGAGGTATTTTTGTTTGTCCTAAATGGACAAACAACTTATTCAAGATGCATTAAACTTCTTTAACATCTCTATTTTTTAAGAAAATATAAAATACATTTCTATATTTTCTCTTTCAACTAATAGGTCCCATCCCCTAAAGAATTAATATCAGCAATAATATTAAAAATAAACATTAGGATAAGGCAAATTATTATAGGGAGAACAGTATAAAAAAATCCCATTTTGCCTTTTTTATAAGTACATCCTTTCTTTCCTCATCCAATGCTGAATCTTGAATAATAGCCCCTCTTCTTAGCCACAATTCTACAAGCCAAAACAGGGCTCCTGTTATGCTTAATATTTTAGCTACAACCCATTGATAATATGGTGTATTTAAAAGAATGAACCAAAAAATACCAAACCCAACTTCCGTATAAAGCATTACTTTAGATCGTTTAATATTAACTTTCTTTAGCTCAAAAATAAGGATGCTTTATAAAATAGAGGCAGTATAAAAACATTAAAAACAGTGAAATACCAAACACAGCGCCCCCCTATAAAACTACAAATCATTACGTAAAAAGAAATAAATACCGTTACGAATAATTATATAAGTAGAACTCATCTAGTAGCAACTCAATTCCCTGCCACCCCATTACTATTCTCGTAAACGTTGTTCTAAGAGTTTGTATATTGATGGGACTTATGTTCCACAAACGTTTTACTAATGGGCACCACCTATTGAGGGCCGAAACGCGTCTATCTCCCAGCACATACTATTTTGGGAAAATCTATCAGAGAAGTAGTATATTGATGGGACACCTCCATATCTACAGTTATAAAAAGGAAGGACTATACTTATGCAGCGACATCAGGTCACGAGGAGCAAAGAAGTATAGTCCTTCCTTTTTAACTAGGTTGTAGATACGAAACTGGGCCCCATCAATATACAGCCACTAACAGATAGCTTTTACAAAAATAGTAAAAAACGCACCTTAGGCGAACCTAAGGTGCGTTATTTATAACAACAGTCCTAAATCATAAAAGAGAGGGGAAGTAGGACTGTAGTTAATAAGTTAATGGATCCTATTAACCCAAGATAGCTTTCAAGTCAGCTTCTGGAGTTGTAATTGGATGTAATTGGAATTTTTCTACCAAAATGTTCAATACATTGCTGGAGAAGAATTTAGGCAAGGAAGGTCCGATGTAGATGTTGCGGATACCCAATGCCAACAATGTTAACAAGATACATACTGCTTTTTGTTCGTACCAGGACAATACCAATGTTAATGGCAAGTCGTTTACGTCACATTCAAATGCACCAGCCAAAGCTACTGCTACTTGAATAGCGGAGTAAGCATCGTTACATTGACCCATATCAAGGATACGAGGGATACCACCGATTTCACCGATGTTAAGGTCGTTGAAGCGGAATTTACCACAAGCCAATGTCAATACTACAGTATCATCTGGAGTTTGTTTTACGAATTCTGTGTAGTAGTTACGGCCTACTTTAGCACCGTCACAACCACCAACTAAGAAGAAGTGTTTGATTGCGCCAGCTTTTACAGCGTCGATTACTTTATCAGCAATACCCAATACTGTACCGTGACCGAAACCAGTAGTTACTTCGTGACCACCGTTGATGCCAGTGAATTCTTGAGCTTCTTTGTAACCGCCCAATTCGATAGCGCGTTCAATAACAGCGGAGAAGTCTTTAGTGCCATCAGCTTTTTCTTCTACGTGTGCACAACCGTCGAAACCTACCATATCTGTAGTGAAGATATTAGCTCTGTAGTTTTCTTTTGGTGGCATAATGCAGTTTGTAGTGAACAAGAATGCGCCAGGAACGTCAACGAATTCTTTTTGTTGGTTTTGCCATGCAGTACCGAAGTTACCTTTCAATTGAGGATGTTTTTTCAATTCAGGGTAAGCGTGGCAAGGTAACATTTCACCATGAGTATAGATGTTTACACCTTTACCATCAGTTTGTTCCAACAATTGATTCAAGTCGTGAAGGTCATGACCAGTTACAACAATGAAAGGACCTGGTTCTACAGTCAAAGGTACTGTAGTTGGTACTGGAGTACCATATGTTTCAGTGTTAGCTTTATCAAGAATAGCCATGCATTTCAAGTTGATTTGACCGAATTCCATCAACAAGTTCAACCATTCTTCAGCACTGTGGTCTTTAGCGAATTCTACCATGCCTTTGATGAACCAAGCATCAACTTCAGGATCATGGAAACCAAGGCGTGCAGCATGCCATGCATACGCAGCCATACCACGCATACCTAACAATAATGTGGAACGAAGGGATACGATATCTTCTTCACCTTTCCACAATTGTTCCCAATCGAAGTTTTGAGCTGCGCTATCGATTTTTGCATGATAAGCGTTTACTTCGTCGATGAATTCTTGAACGCGGTCTTCAGAGAAGTTTACGTTTGTTACACACATGAACAAACCACGCATTAAATAGTCAACGCCTTCTTTAGTTTGGCCTTTTACGTCTAAAGCGCGTGCTAAACCAACTAAAGCAGCAGTTAATTCGTCTTGTAAATTAGCAACTGGTGCAGTTTTACCACATACACCTTGTACAGTACAGCCGCCTGGTGCTGCAGATTGTTCGCATTGATAACAGAACATGCTCATTTAAAAATCCTCCTTTGCGAGACTTCCTCGCATTCAAGCTAGATAATATAAAACCTATACATTACACTGATGAATTATCAGGTGTCTGATTGATTACATTTGAAAGTATAACGTAAAGATGATACAATTTCTGTAGCTTGAGCAACAAATAAAAAACTTTTTCAAAATTTTTACCTGGCTCCCCTTTCGGAACAGGTAGGTCATTTGACCTTATACTATTATTATACAATAATCAATTTAATTTACTATAGACTTCGTCACATCGGAGGCGACCATGAAGCAAATACTTTCAAATGACATTATCAACCAATATCTACCTACCCTAATTAAATGCCCTTTATTTAATAAGTTGGGCGAACCTGAACTACGCAGTTATTTAAATAATGCGAAAGTTATTGTGCATAGCTATAAAAAAAATGATTTTATTGCCCTCTCTGGGGGATCCTATGGAAGGCATTGGCGTTATTCTCGAAGGCAGTGCGTTACTGACACGTGAAAATGTTATGGGCCAACGCGTTATTATGGCTAACCTTGAACAGTCTGATATTTTTGGTGAAGCATTACTATTTAGTAAACAACCATTATGGCCTGCTACGATTAAAGCTACAAAGGTTAGTAAAATTATGTTCATTCCTCTTGAAACATTTATTGATACATTGCCTGATTGCCAACAATGCCAAACAAAAATCTTGTCCAACCTATTGGAGGATTTGTCTGAAAAAGCTATTCTCCTTACAAGAAAGGTTCATTATCTTACCTTGAAAGGTATGCGCGAGAAGATTTTCGCGTACTTAACAGACATTTATAAACGTCAGCAGTCTACAACAATCCATTTGCCACATAACCGTGAGCAAATGGCAGAGGTACTCAATGTATCTCGCACAGCACTTAGCCGCGAACTCGGGCGCCTAAGAGATGAAGGCATTATCGATATTACAGGCCGTACAGTAACACTAAAAGACGTGGAAGGAATCGAAGAATTCGGTTTTAATAGCTTCTAGCATATCTTTTAACCTATAATAAAACTAAAAATATGGGTTATAGGACAAAAAGTGTTGCTGTTAATGCCGATGGAACTAGTTAAATACTAGCTCCATCGGCATTTTATCTTTTTGAGTAACTTTTACATATAGGACAAAAAGTGTTGCTAAAAAGTCTGAAACTCCTTGATTTTACTGACTCAAATGAGGTTTTATCTTTCTAAAGAGATATATTTTTTAGAAGGAGTATAATTATGAAACTAGTCAGATGCCCTAATTGTGGTTTCGTCTGTAAGAGAAATGGTAAAACAAATGCGGGTTCTCAACGTTGGTATTGTAATCAATGTTCTTACTCATTCACAAATAAAGTGAATAAAACTAACAATAATTTACAGATATTTTTGGATTGGTTATTTGGTAAACACACACAGTTAGATATGGCTGGCGATGGACGTTCATTTCGTAGAAAAAAACATCACAGTTTTGGGAGCTTTGGCCATTACCACCAAAAGTTGAATCATCAAGTAGTGTGGTATTTGTTGATGGTATTTATTTAGCTAGAAATGCTTGTATTTTAATCTGTTGTAATGAGACGCATGTCTTAGGCTGGTATGTTTGTAGATATGAGCATTCTAAGGCTTGGGAGGCTTTATTACGACGTATTTCATCACCTATAGTAGTTATATCCGATGGTGGTACCGGCTTTCAAAAGGCATTAAAAAAAGTTTGGCCGAAAGCCAAACTACAAAGATGCTTATTTCATGCATTTCAACAAGTAAAACGCTATACAACAATACGTCCTAAAAACGATTGCTGGTTGTGAGTTATATGGAATTGCAAAGGATTTATTAACAATACACACGCAAGATCATGCTATAAAGTGGGTACAAAACGTTATGTCATGGAAAGTACGACATAGAGTATTCCTATCAGAAATAACAGTTGATGAAAAATGGTACGATACGACCTAAACATGAACGACTTATAAAAAGCAGAAAAATTCCTTAGTTAAATTGATTAATAAAAAGATGTTTATTTACTTACTTAGATGCATCGTTAACATGTACCTGCCCAGCTACTAATAATCGTATAGAAGGTGGTGTAAATGCTCAGTTACGCACTATGTTACGTAATCATAGAGGAATGTCTATTGAAAGACGAATAAAAGCGGTGTTCTGGTGGTGCTATATGCACTCACCAAACCCGCTTTCTAATGCAGAAATACTTAAGGTTATGCCGACCAACAAGAGTATTTCTGATATATATCATACCATACATGAACACTCTAGGTTAGAAGCTTCTATTCCGACTTGGGGTGATGCTATTGTTTGGAGTGATTTGCATAATTATGATCGCCTATTTACCAATCTTTGGGACTAAAATAGCAACACTTTTTGTCCTATAACCCAAAAATATACAATAAACGTAAAAAGGTCTCCCTATATAATCTAGGGAGACCTTTTAGTATACAGTTATTATTTCTTTAGTATTAGTTCTTTAGTGTTAATTTTTTAGTATTAATTCTTTAGTATTAGTTCTTTACAATTAATTTTACACATTAGAACCAATGAGATAAATCGAATTCTTCACCAATCGTAGCTTTCACATGAGCACGACCTAAATATAGGCCAAGTAATGTTAAACTGATTTTAGACATAGGCGTATGATCAAATACATCTGCTAAATCTAAGAGAACTGGAGAAATATCATCCATAATATCACGTGCTTCTTGGCCTCTGAAAGCAGTCGGTTTACTCTTCATAAGAGCGATGAGATCTCGTTGTACCATAGAATCGGAAATGCGAGTTTGTCTAAAGAATCGTGGTGCTAAAGACTCATCAACCAATGCCAATTTATATAGATTGGAGTTCAAGCTACGTACTACATAGCGCGGATCCACACCATGACCATCGGTAGCACGGAAGAGTTCCTCCTTGGAGAAACCACGATAATTGAACACGAATGGATATGAATTGGATAATACTTGGGCTAATGTAATCGGTTCACGTTCCTCTTGTGTACAGCGTAAGTAATCTAATTGACGGTAGAAAGAATTATTTTGAGGTAAATCAGAAATAAATGGCTCAATATATTTCTCTACATAATGTTGGAAATGAATTAATCCATAATTATTAGAGTTTCTAGAGTATTGTAGCAATAGTGTCAATGCCATGACTTGAAAATGACCTAATGTCAAGTGTGGCAATACACGTAACGCATCAAAGGCTACAAGGTACGGAGTACTAGACTTAGGTGATTGTACTACATCTAAGAACGCACCTAAGGCGGCGGATTTCATCCACTCTGTATTCGTCGCAGCATAAGCCTTTTGCATACTCATCAAGGCTTCTTGAATAACAATATTATCAAGAAGTGCATTGACTTCAGCTAACTTTGTAATATTAAGAGCTGCTAATGCATCTCTTGTAATAGATTCCACATAATGTTGTGTATCTCCATGTAATACGCCGAAAGGCATGAATAAATGGCGCGATTGCCAATTCAATACATTTATCTTCATGTGCCGCTTTAGCCCATTGTCCTGTTGGTACCTCTTCTTCAACCATACTAGCGGCTGCCAATTGAGCCTCTATTTCGGAAGCATCAAACAAGCGTGTTTCATCCAATACAGATGGACCTTCTGCTGTTTTAATCTCATCGACACCACCGATCATTTGTGTAGCCTCAATATGTTCTGCTTCATCAGCTTCAAGAGCCTCTACAGATTCGCCCATAGCAATCGTATCCTCTACAGAATTAGCTCGATTGCGAAGTTCATCTGTAACAGCATCAAGAACAATAGTCTTATCCATCAATGGAGTGGCATGATGCTCACCATTTGAGAGTCCCACATCAGAAACTGCAGTCATTACAATAGTTTCATCCATACCATGTTCTGTCGAATTATATTCTGTATTCTCTAGAGAATCAGAATTATCTGGAACAGTTTCATGCGGAATAGATTCAGCAGAAACAGATGTATCTTGAATAGGTTCTTGTCCTTTTAAATCAGCTTGACTTGATTTAGTCTCAGTCTCGCCTGCATGATGACCTAAGGCCAAGGAATATCCTGTTTCGGAGTCTTCCACATGTAATTGATTGCCATCTCGTCGGTTATAAGATGTATCTTCATCAGTTACCATAGATTCAGAAGCATTATAATCTTCATTATCCTCTAACACAGAGGCCGTATACACATTGGTTCCACCTTCATGTGTAACAGTTACATCGCCTACCCTAGATTCATTAACGGACTTTTCTCTATGATGTTCGCCATCAAACTTAGTAACAGATCTATCACGATGCTCATCTTTAGCTTGGCTTTCACTATCATTACGATTAAAAACGGCGTAACAAATGGCAAAAAATCCAAGCGCTACAACAGCTAATACAAAATATGGTATTACGTTTGACATACTATCCCCCTACATCAACGCTTCATTATATGCAGCACGTTCACCACCAATGCTCTTAGGTCGAACACGACAAGCAGTTACATGGGCATCCCCAATTTCCTTAATACTGAGGCGCACTGGTACAGTAACATGTTTCATATGCATACCTATGAAAGTGTCCCCGATGTCGATACCTGCATCAGCTTTAATAAATTCAACCATCACTGGATCGTCAAAACGTTCATAGGCAGTAACAGCCATGGCTCCACCTGCATGACGTTGAGGTACTACATTAACCTCTTCCTCCCATGTTACTGCACTTCGTTCCATAACAAGAGCTCGATTAATATGTTCACAGCATTGAACGGCCAAATTAAGACCTTTAGCTTTAACAGCTTTATATATTTCATCAAATAGAATCTGAGCCACCTCAATGTGGGAATCAGTGCCAATTTTCTTACCCATAACTTCGCTAGTGGAACACCCCACCACGAATAATTGACCTTCTCGAACCTTTGCCAAATCTAGTAATTCAGCCATCGCTGTACGCACTGACTGACGAATAGTTTCTACAGAAGTCATCATATCGCCTCACTCACTTTGAATGTATAAATCTATATGTATATTATCACAAAATGGATAGAATCGGTAGACTTTACTCTACTAAGCAAAGGTGAATCTAACATAATAATATATAAACTATAAAAGTGATTTCATATATTACTATCATACTAATAAACAATGTAATAATCATTAAATATATACATGTACAGTGATAATTATTGAATATCCATAGATAAAAAAGAGGCTTGCATTAGCAAGCCTCTTTCAATCACTCAACGGTGATATTAGATTTTTCTATAAGGTTTTTGGCCTTGTTCGTAGAAGTTATTACCTTCAGTATCGCCAACTACGATGCAAGGGAAATCTTCAACTGTCAATTCAGCCAAAGCTTCTGGACCAAGTTCACCATAAGCAAGTACTTCGTATTTTTTGATGGATTTTGCAATCAATGCTGCAGCGCCACCAACTGCTGCGAAGTATGTGCAACCATTTTTCTTCATGGATTCAACTACTTCTGGTTTACGGGAACCTTTACCGATCATGCCTTTGATACCTTGATCAAGCATTGTTGGTGTGTAAGCATCCATACGACCAGAAGTTGTAGGACCAGCGGAACCAATTGGGTCACCAGGTTTTGCAGGTGTTGGGCCAAGGTAGTAAACGAATTTGTTAGTCCAATCGATTGGTAATTTTTCGCCACGTGCTAAAGCTTCAGTCATAACCTCGTATGAGTAGCACATGAAAGGAGTAAAATTTTGCTGTGTAATAAGAACGTTATCACCAACTTTTAATTTACGGGAAAACTCTTCATTATACCTTCAGTTACGAATTGTTTCAGCCATTGTAATTACCTCCTACCGATTAAAGTACCACGTTTATGACGAGCAGCATGACACACAATAGTAAATAGCAACAGGAAGGTTGGCGATATGAGTTGCACCATTCGATGTTACACCGATACAAGTTGTTGTGCTGCCCACCTGTGGACCGATACCAGTTTGTTAACCATTTCCAAAAATTTCTTTCACCTTGTGCTACCAGGATCTTGTGAGGGAGGGTTAATATCATGAAGCAAAGCTTTTGACATAACAGCTGGCTTGGTTCATAGTACCAATTCATCACCAACGCTACATGATTGGAGGCAGGTTAAATAGTATGTTTACGATTTCAGAACTGCATTTTAACGCCTTCAACGCCATCTGCAGGTACCAACATACAAGCCGATTTATTTTCAGAACCGAAGCCTCAGGTTTCACGTTGATTTTCACTTTTATCGCCAGAACGACATCGATGTAGATGATTGCAGGTGTGTTGTTTTGAGTGTTTTCATTGGCTGAACAATGGTTCATAATGGACGCATGAAGGTGCAATCCCTACATAACCTTGAGCAACACCTCATTGATAAGCCAAGACGCCACCAACGAAATGAACATTTTGACCTACTTAATAATACCAATGTCGGCTACCAGTATATCTTGGGCAGTATGGATTCCATCTTCAGCATCAGCAATTTCTGCATTTTTGATGATTTGATCGAGAACGATGCAACCAACTGGAGACTCTTCTGTTTCACGGCCTTTTTTCAAGCCTTCATAGATGTCTTTTGGCAAGTGGTAAGCTGCGTCCATACACATTTGACGGACTGTTTTTGTGATTTCAGATACTTGAATCTCGCGCAAGATAATCCCTCCTCAGGAACATAGTTGAATATTAATTCTAAATTACCGTGAGATAACTTTTAACTCTCAAGTGTATAAGACATATGTTTCTCATACACATCGAGATTAACTCTATGCATCAATCGTAACACACAACATACATGCTTTCAACGGCTTAACTATACAGTTTTCTCAATGCTTTCTCATGTTTTGAGAATTATTTTCATGAATATCGTTGTATATATTTCGGTATTTCAATAGTTCTTTTTCATCATATTTTTGACTATAAAAAATATATTTTCAATGTGATAAAAGTCATAGTTAATCATAGGTTGAAAGAATTTTTATACCCTATATCTTAATCCACTTTTAGAGGCCAAAATTAGGTTGAAATCACCGTATAAATGCAGAGTATATCTAAGATGATAAATACACTTTTATGATACTTGATATTGTTTTTCAAATAAAAAGGTTTAAACTTTTTTTGTAATGCATATGTATACCGATTATATTCAATATACTTATATTGCTAACTCTTAGTAAAATATCCTCAAGATATCTCTATAAACACAGTATTTATCTATGTTTATTCATTTATATAGATTATATTAATTTTAATGACTTACTTATCAATATTTTTAATAATTGATTTTTTGTATAACGTTATGTGTTTTAGTCATAGTTAACGTCTTTTGATTTATAGTAATTTTAAAAAAAACGCTTGCTTTTATAATTAATCTAACATATAATAACAATCGTACCATTCCTCGATAGCTCAGTTGGTAGAGCAATCGGCTGTTAACCGATCGGTCGTAGGTTCGAGTCCTACTCGAGGAGCCATTTTGGCCCGTTGGTCAAGCGGTTAAGACACCGCCCTTTCACGGCGGTATCCCGGGTTCGATTCCCGGACGGGTCACCATATGGACGATTAGCTCAGCTGGGAGAGCGCCTGCCTTACAAGCAGGATGTCGGCAGTTCGATCCTGTCATCGTCCACCAGACCTAGAAGCAAGCATAAAGCTTGCTTCTTTTTTTTGTATATGTGATATAATAATACCAGTTGTTTTGTTTGTGAATTTTAAAGAGTCTTATTTAGAGGAGGAACTATGTTTTCATGCATTTCGGACGCTATAAACGTTCGCTACTTACAGTACTAGGTGTACTATTGGCATCTACACTCGCTACAGCAAGTGCTGCCACTATTAATATGAGCCAGTTAACATCAAATACCGCTCAACCAGTAGTCATTAACTCTATGCCATCCAATGTAGATACGACTACTCCCTACATTACAAGCCGATAATAATGGTCAACCTATTTTGAAGGTTGCAAACACACCTGTTTCAACTCCAATTGTTGGAACACCTGAAAAAGCGACTATCAATACTTCTAATTCTAATTATGATGGTCACTTAGATAATTTCCCTAGTCGCAAAGTTACAATTGTTGTACCTGCAAAATTGCGCAACGAAAACACAGCCCAATTAGGTCGTTACATGACAGACCGTCTATCTAATACGCTTAAGTATCCATACTATGATACAGCAATCGTAAGTACTAATACGCCAACAGCTGAAATTAGAGCTGTTGACCTTGCACAAATTGCAGCTGCACAAAATTCTGAAATTGTTATTATGCCTGTACCATTACAAGACGTATATGTACAAATCAATGGTGTTAATAGCCCATATGCATATAATAATGATGATCGTGAAATGTACATCGCCGCAAAGGTAAATGCACTTTTATATTATTACGATGTGAATGATCAAGTAATTCACACTGTACGCAGTGGATTCAATCAAACTGATGATTCCTTAACAATGCCAACACATAAGGCTGTATGGAACAAAGTTATGACTGTATTACTTGATAAATTACCATACAAACGTATTCCAACAGACCGCGACCGCTATCAAGCACCTGGTATTAACTCTGAATCTCCAGTAGTACTTGATTTCCAAGTAGAACAACCTAAGAATACAGCGTATTCCTTAAAAGGTGTTAGCGTATTATAAGAGACACTAAAAAGACCGTTAAGCAATTGCTTAACGGTCTTTTTGTATTCACCTATTAACGATACATAACTTAGTGAATCAAGCCGATTAATCTAAGTTGATGCTCTGTAAAACCAGCATTTCTTAAAAGTGCAGTAAATGAACTACGGAAGGAATCAGATAAATCGCTTACGTAATAAATTGAATCATCATCTTTGCACTTGCTGTACTTGTATTAGTAGTCGCAGCATATTTAGCATTATTAGCTTCATTTTGTTTAACCATGTTAGCTCTAAAAGCATCATTTGTAGGAGTTTCTACTGGTGGGCGAACCGAGTCAGTATATTTATAACCATAAGATGCGTCTACATGTGTTCCTAGTGTAGATGCACCAAAACAGCATGCTAATACAGCAAAAGCAATGAAAGATTTTTTAGATACGTTCATTAGAAAACCTCCAAATTAACACAATAAGTCATTAAATTTAAATGACAAATTTTAGTATAAGCAGATGACCTTAATGTTAGATGAGTGTTTCCTATAAACAAAATGAAATTCTAAAGAAAAAGGCTAGCCATAGGGCTAGCCTTTTATTTTATAGTTGTTTAGTTACATGCAAGCGCAATAATGCACGTTTTAATGCAGCTTCTGCTCTTTCTACATCAATATCGGGTGTAGGATTAGATAACCGGCCTTCTGCACGTTCTTTAGCTCGACGAGCACGCTCCACATCAATAGATGATGGATCTTGGCAGTCTGGAGTTACAATACTCACCTTATTATGTTCGATTTCACAGAAGCCACCAAATACAGCAAGTTCACGAGATGTTCCATCTGGTTGATCTATGCGTAACGGTGCTAAATCTAATGCAATAATCATAGGTGCATGATTTGGCAAAATACCAAATTGACCATCGATAGCTTTACCTACAAAGAATGTAGAATTGCCTTCAAAGACAATCGCATCAGGTGTGATGATCTGTAGGGACATAGGTTCCGCCATGGATTATTCCCCCTTCTCTTGCATTTCCTTTGCTTTTTGAACGGCTTCATCAATGGTACCAACCATGTAGAATGCACCTTCCGGTAAATCGTCATGTTTACCATCAAGGATTTCTCTAAAGCCTCTCAATGTTTCGGACAATGGTACGTATTTACCAGGAGAACCTGTAAATACTTCGGCTACGAAGAATGGTTGACTCAAGAAACGTTGAATCTTACGAGCGCGAGATACAGTCAATTTATCTTCGTCAGACAATTCTTCCATACCAAGGATTGCGATAATATCTTGAAGATCGCGATATTTTTGCAATACTTCTTGTACGCCACGAGCTACTGCATAGTGTTCTTCACCAAGTACATGTGGGTCCAAATACGGCTTGTAGAATCGAGTGGATCCACCGCTGGATAAATACCAAGTTCCGCAATGGAACGAGACAATACTGTTGTTGCATCCAAGTGAGCGAATGTCGCTGCTGGAGCAGGGTCAGTCAAGTCATCGGCTGGTACATATACAGCTTGTACGGAAGTAATGGAACCTTCTTTTGTAGATGTAATACGTTCTTGTAAAGCACCTACGTCATTAGCCAATGTAGGTTGGTAACCTACGGCAGATGGCATACGACCTAAGAGGGCAGATACTTCAGAACCCGCTTGGATAAAGCGGAAGATGTTATCGATAAACAAGAGCACGTCTTGTTTCTTCACGTCACGGAAGTATTCAGCCATTGTAAGGCCTGTAAGACCTACGCGCATACGAGCCCCAGGTGGCTCATTCATTTGGCCATATACGAGGGCCGTTTTATTGATAACGCCGGATTCTTTCATTTCATTCCACAAGTCGTTACCTTCACGAGTACGTTCGCCTACGCCGGAGAATACGGAGTAACCACCGTGCTCTGTAGCAACATTGTGAATCAATTCCATGATCAATACGGTTTTACCTACACCAGCACCACCGAAAAGACCGATTTTACCACCTTTTACATATGGAGCGATAAGGTCAACAACCTTAATACCTGTTTCCAAGATTTGTGTATCTGGAGAAAGGTCATCAAATTTAGGTGCTGGACGATGAATAGGCCATTTTTCGTCAGCTACAACTGGAGCTGGATCATGGTCCACAGTTTCACCCAGTACGTTAAAGATACGACCCAATACACCTTCACCTACAGGAACGGCAATTGCAGCACCAGTATCTTCAGCATCCATATTACGGGTCATACCGTCAGTAGAGCTCATCGCAACGCAACGTACAGTATCATCACCTAAGTGTTGCATAACCTCTACTACAATTTTTTGTCTATCATGTGCCTTATGATCATGGTAGATGTTGATGGCGTTGTAGATGCTTGGCAAATGACCAGCATCGAAGCGCACGTCTACAACTGGGCCAATGACCTGCACAACTTTACCAATATTATTACTCATCGACAGATGTCTCCTTATTTATTGCAAGGCATTAGCGCCACCAACGATTTCAGAAATTTCGTTTGTAATGCTAGATTGACGTAACTTGTTATATTCAAGCCCCAAGGAATCAATGAGTTCCCCTGCATTGTCTGTAGCAGATGTCATGGCTGTCATGCGAGCACCAAGTTCACTTGCTGCAGATTGCAACAATCCATTATAAACAGTAATTTCTAAATATTTTGGTAGCAACGCCTCCAAGACAGATACAGCGGAAGGCATAAAGTCATATTCTTCCCCTTTTACCTCATCTTGTGGTTGCTCTATTGGCAACAAGCGCTCAGCCTGTGCAATTTGCGTCATAGAATTTACAAAACGTGTATAGATCATGATGACTTCGTCAACTTCATGACGTTCGTATAGTGAAAGTGCTTCATGCATAATGGCACGCGCATGTTCATAGGAAGGTTTATCAGAGAAGCCCGCATAGGACTTATCGATATGAATTCCTCTGGATTTCATGCTGTCTCTTGGCTTTTTACCAGCCGTGATAACACGATATGTATCGGAAGATTTGCCATGCAATTGCTCCATAGCAAATTTCAATACATTAGACGAGAATGCCCCTGCAAGGCCCTTATCAGCACCTATTACTATATAGCACGTACGCTTTATAGGACGTACCTCTAGTAAAGGACTGCTAAAGCCTTCTAAATCACTATTAGACATATGACGCAAGATTTGCCCAATTTTTTCTGCGTAAGGACGTGTAGATTCCGCTTTTGTTTGTGCCCTACGAAGACGAGCTGAAGCAACCATCTTCATCGCTTTTGTAATTTGTTGCGTATTGGTAACACTTTTTATGCGTTTTCGCAAATCTTGTGCACTAGCCATACATTACGCCTCCTTATGAGACACTAATGTATGCGTAGAACCAAATGCTTCTACACATTCTGGGATTGCTTGCTTCAATAGATTTTCAGTATCTTCATCAATTTTCTTAGACGTTTCAATATTCGTGATAATTTCAGGATAGTTAGCTTTTATAAAACGTAAAAGTTCAGCTTCAAATGATAATACATCATCTACTTGAATATTAGCTAAATAACCTTTTGTACCAGCGTAAAGGTTGATAACCATTTCTGCTACGCTCATAGGTTCATATTGACCTTGCTTTAACATTTCAGTCAAACGTTCACCGCGGTCTAATTGTGCTTAGTAGCCGCATCAAGATCGGAACCGAACTGTGCGAAGGCTGCCAATTCACGATATTGAGCAAGGTCCAAACGCAATTGGCCTGCTACTTGTTTCATCGCTTTAGTTTGAGCGCTACCACCTACACGGGATACGGACAAACCTACGTCAACAGCTGGACGGATACCAGAGTAGAACATATCTGTCCCTAAGAAAATTTGACCATCAGTGATGGAAATTACGTTTGTTGGGATGTATGCAGATACGTCACCGGCTTGTGTTTCAATGATTGGCAACGCTGTAATAGAACCACCGCCAAGTTCTGGTGAAAGTTTAGCAGCACGTTCTAATAAACGACTGTGTAAGTAGAATACGTCGCCTGGATACGCTTCACGCCCTGGTGGACGGCGTAATAATAGAGACATAGCACGGTAAGCAGCTGCTTGCTTAGTTAAGTCATCATATACGCAAAGTACATGTTTGCCTTTGTACATGAAGTATTCACCCATAGCAACCCCTGCATACGGAGCAATGTATTGTAATGGAGCACCTGTAGAAGCACTAGCAGAAACGACGATTGTATAATCCAACGCACCTGTTTCTTCTAATTTTTGTACTACACGAGCTACGGTAGATTCTTTTTGACCAATAGCTACATAGATACAAATAACATCTTTACCTTTTTGGTTGATGATTGTATCAAGAGCGATTGCAGTTTTACCAGTACCACGGTCACCAATGATAAGCTCACGTTGGCCACGACCGATTGGTACCATCGCATCAATGGCTTTTAAACCAGTTTGCAAAGGTTCATTTACAGATTGACGATCTGCAATACCAGGAGCTGGATGTTCTACAGGACGACGTTCTGTCGCTTGAATAGCACCCTTACCATCGATAGGCTGCCCCAATGGATTTACTACACGACCAATAAGAGCATCACCTACTGGTACGTCCATAATTTTGCCAGTACGGCGTACTTCATCGCCTTCTTTAATCAAGAAGTCGTCACCTAATAGTACGGCACCAACATTATCTAATTCTAAGTTCAAAACCAAGCCATATACGCCGTGTGGTAACTCTAACAACTCACCAGCCATGGCTCTTTCAAGACCATAAATATGGGCGATGCCATCCCCTACGTCAAGAACAGTACCCACGTCATCGACATTGAGGTCAACATCATAGTCCTGAATCTGCTGTTTAATTATAGCAGTGATTTCTTCAGGCTTCATTTTCATATATACCCATTCACCCCTATCTAATAGAGTTCGTTCTTAATAAAGATTTTTCTAATTCCTCTAAACGGCGAGCTACAGAGCCATCGATGCGTTTATCCCCTACTTGGATAACGATACCACCCATAATAGATGGATCTTGACGCACGGATAAGATGACATCTTTTCCTGTTACTTCTCTTAGTTTAGCTTGTACAGATGCTTCTACATCAGCTGTAATTGGTTCAGCTACTGTTACAGTAGCTTCTAAAATACCACGTGCTGCACGTGATTTCTTAATAAACGCTTCGATAGTCGATGCTATATAGCGATAACGACCGCGCTTAATCATCACATAAATAAAGTGTAGAGCAACTTTATCGATACTAGAGTCAAAAATTTTACCAATAAGCTTAATCTTTGCATCTTCTGTAACGATTGGATTCTCTAGAAATGAACGCAATTCAGGTTGATCAACCATTACGGATGCTACATAACCTAATTGCTCCTCCATGAGTTCCAACTTATTTTGTTCTTGAGCTAATTCAAACATAGCCGAACTATATTTATCTGCTACAATTTCTATGCTCATCGTATCACAACCCTATCGTTTTACTATCAAGTTGACGAATAGCGTCTTCGATCAATTTTGTATTAGTTTCGCTGTTCATATCTTTAGCAACAACTTTACCAGCCATAGCTACAGACAAAGAAACAACTTCATTGCGTAAACTATTCATAGCACGATCACGTTCGATTGCAATATCTTGGCGAGCACGATTTTTTTCTTGTTCAATTTGTTCGCGTGCTGTCGCTAATTGTTCGCGTGTTGTATTTTCTGCTTCTTGAACTGCTTTTTCAACAATTTGTTGTGCTTCTTGACGTGCTTTAGCAATTTGAGCAGCATAATCAGCTTTAAAGCCCTCTGCCTCTACGCGAGCTTTTTCTGCAGCTTCTAAGTCTTTAGCAATTCGTTCTTTACGTTCTGTCATCATAGCCAATAATGGTTTATAAGCAAAACGAGCTAATAGCCAAACTAATATAAAAAAGTTCAACATTTGAGCAAGAATCGTTCCAAGGCTTAAGTCAACCAAGGTTATTCCTCCTCGTTATTATCTGAATAACAAAATAAATGCTACTACTACACCGATGATAGGCATCGCTTCGATCGAAACCAATCGCTACGAACATAGTAGACATCAATTGACCACGCAATTCAGGTTGACGCGTAATACCTTCAATTACTTTGCTAGATACAAGACCGTCACCGATACCTGCACCAATGGCACCACAACCTACTGCGATTGCTGCTGCTAATGCGAATAAACCTTGAGCTTCCATAATATATCCTCCGTAAAAAATTAATGTTCCTCACTAAGAGCCATCCCCAAGTAGGAGGCAGTAAGAACGGTAAAAATAAAGGCTTGAATAATACCAATAAATAAACTAAAAGCAATCCATACCCATGGTACCGGTACAAACCAAGGCAAATTGTACAATACTTCTAACAGAATTTCACCAGCTACGATATTACCAAATAGACGGAAGGCAAGTGTAACAGGTCTAGCAATCTCTTCAAAAATATTCAGTATTAGCAAAGCCTTATAAGGTCGTACAAAATGCTTGAAATAGGATAAGCCTTTAACTTTAATCCCCATAACCCATACTACTAATGTGCTACATAGAGCTAATGCAACAGTAGTATTAATATCGGATGTTGGTGATGTTAAAGCCTTAAACGTAGGCATTAAACCTAATTCATTTCCTACAAAAATAAATAAGAAAAACGTAAATAACAAGGAACTCACCATCGGCCAATGACGACCTAAGTTCGGAGCTAATTGCCCCTCTAAGCCTTCCAATATAGATTCAACTATATTTTGCAAGCCTACAGGCACCAATTTCGTCCCCGGGTGGCTAGTACTGTTATCAGTATTACAATAGCCATAGTAACCCATGTAGCAATTAGAGTATCCAAATTAAATGTCAACCCCAACCACTGCACGACTTCATGGTGTCCCGCATGTAATTCCACGTTCTCAACCCCTTCCATAGACATAATAAAAAACTAATATATTTACAATAAATATAAAAATAATATATATGTATCATCATACATCGTTATAGATATATAATCAACACTTGAAAGGTAAACAATTCTAATTACTCATGAATGTATTGTGTATAATGCATTATTGGAATATATCTATAATTTAACACATCATAAGATTAGAAATGTCGACTAAGCCACCAGTAAACAACATATAATGCGGGCTGAATAAGTGCGACACCAACAAACATGCTAATAGCCTCTATGCCGGGAATCTTTAATCCTAAGACTACTAATGAACCTACTAACATAAGACGCCATATCATCTGTCTACGAGCTTTACGAACGGCTTTGTAAGGATCCCCTGATACAATGGATTGACCATGCAAAGCTAAACTTAGCAAGTAGAGTACCATTATAAAAATCCCCCAAAACCATCCCCATAGATACTGTTCTAGGCCACATAAAACTTGTATTATACCACCTAAAAAGGCAATAAAAAAACAAGTTAGTAGCACACGCACTATGAATTTAATATATTGATTCATATATACCTCACTACTTAACTTGTTTATATAACATATAAAAACCTGTTATAGCTCCAATAAGACCAAATATAATCATACATAGCGGTTCAGTTCTAAACCAACCATCCAGTGTATATCCAATCCAAATGAAACCACCTATACAGAAAACGAGTGTGAGCCCCGCCGATGTTGCCATGGCGAGGGCTTTCACAAGGTCCTTATCCATATTATTTACCAAACCGTTCAGGACGATTAGGGTCGCCTAAGAACTCATGGCGCAACGCTTGAATAATGCGTTCAGATGCTTTGCCGTCACCATAAGGGTTAACGGAATTCGACATCAATTTATAAGCTGCTGCATTGCTCAACAATTCATGAGCCGCTGCGTGTACTGCATCTTTATCAGTACCTACTAGGCGAACCGTACCAGCTTCAACAGCTTCAGGGCGTTCTGTGGTATCGCGCAATACGAGAACCGGTTTACCAAGAGCTGGCGCTTCCTCTTGAATTCCACCAGAATCAGTAAGAATCAAATAAGATTTAGCCATTAAGTTCGCAAATGGTTCATAATCAAGCGGATCAATTAAGGTAACCCGTTCTACAGAACCAAGTTCCTCTTGTACAACTTGGCGAACCTTAGGATTCTTATGTACAGGGAAGACCACTTGAATATCTTCAAATTCATTAATTAAATCGCGAATAGCTTGGTACACATGGCGCATAGGCTCACCCAAGTTTTCACGTCGATGTGTAGTAACAAGAACTGTACGTTTTTCAGGATCTAATGCATTGATAGCAGCATCATCAAAAACATAATTATCTTGCACTGTTGTATCAAGGGCATCGATAACAGTATTACCTGTTACATATAGATGATCTGTATTGATATTTTCTTTCTTAAGATTGCTTTCAGAACTAGCTGTTGGTGCAAATGATAGGTTGCAATAGAGCCAGTCAATTTACGATTCATTTCCTCTGGGAACGGAGAGTAAATATCTCCAGTACGAAGGCCCGCTTCTACATGGCCTACAGGAATCTCTTGATAGAAGGACGCCAAAGCACCTGCAAAGGTTGTTGTTGTATCACCATGTACAAGAACTACATCAGGTTTAGCTTCTTCTAATACATCTTTAAGGCCCATCAATGCACGGTTTGTTACATCGTACAATGTTTGACCTTGGCTCATAATATTTAAGTCGTAATTAGGGGTAATATTAAACAAGTTTAGTACTTGATCGAGCATATCGCGATGTTGTGCCGTAACGGTTACAATCGGCTCCATATCTGGTGCTGCTTCTAGTGCTTTTACAAGAGGAGCCATCTTGATAGCTTCAGGTCTTGTACCAAAGATTGTCATAACTTTTAACATAGTTGCCTCCAACATAGTAGGATAGAAAAAATGGGGCGCCATGCGCCCCACATATGGTTATTTCTTATGGGAATCGTCAGATTCCTCTAAAGCTTTTGCCAATTCTTCACGATCAAAGGAAATAGTTTCATCTGAATCGCTGCGTTCAATTGTAGGACGTGGTAATGGATGTCCAGCCGCATCACTATGGGTAATAACACCAAGGCGACGAGCCACAAAAATACTGCCTAAGAAGATAACGAGTACCAATGCAATACCAATCCAAGCATTGACCTCTGCTACGATGACGGACACGCCACCAAACAGAGCTGTTACGGCATACATCATTAGCACCGCTTGTTTTTGAGATAAACCTTGAGCTAACAAACGATGATGCACATGGCCTTTATCGGGCTTAAAAATTGGACGACCGCTAATTTTACGGCGTACGATAGCAAATAATGTATCCAGAATTGGTAAGCCTAGTACGATTGCAGGAACTACTAATGCAATAGTAGCTGCCGTTTTAACAGCACCCATTACAGAAATAGCTGCTAAAGTATAACCGAGGAGCATAGAACCCGTATCACCCATGAAAATTTTCGCGGGGTTAAAGTTATACCGCAAGAACCCTACTGTTGCACCTGCAAGTGCAAGAGATATACATGCTAAGTCAGTTTGGCCAAGTTGTAATGTCATAGCGCAAACAGCAATACAAGCAATGAAGGAAATCCCTGCTGCCAAGCCATCAAGGCCATCGATAAGATTTACGATATTCGTAAATCCTACGATCCAGAAAATAGTCAATGGAGCAGCCCAATATTTAAGGTACACCACACCCCCCCAAGGAAGGTTGATAAAGTCCACCCGAATATCATAAGCCACCAAAATTGCAGCTGCTATGATTTGGCCCATTAACTTAGTCTTTGGCTCAATCTGTTTAATATCATCCCAAATGCCCACGAGCACAAGAATAACTGTACCAAGTACAAGGCCAAATAGTTTATGGTCATGTGGGATAGAGCCATTAAAGAGGACCGATCCTACATAACCGAGAAAGATTGCTAACCCACCAAGTCGTGGAATAGCACCATGATGCACCTTTCGGGCATCAGGTTTATCTATTGCCCCTACGGCAACGGCAAAGCGTTTTACCAAAGGGGTTAGTGCAAAGGTTATGATGAGCGCCAGAGCAAAGGCCCACACATAATCGAGCACATAATCACTCATAAGACACCTCCAACAACTGGGTTATAAACACAATTAATTAGTTAAGCTACGAATAGGTGCTGGAATACGACCACCACGGGCGATGAACTCAGCCGCACTATATGGACTCACTTCAATAATTGGAGCGTAACCTAAAAGGCCACCAAATTCAACAACCTCACCTACGGTTTTGCCTGGTACAGGAATTACACGAACCGCAGTTGTCTTATTATTAATCATACCAATAGCAGATTCATCAGCAATAATTGCAGAAATTGTATCTGCTGTTGTGTCTCCAGGAATAGCAATCATGTCAAGGCCAACAGAACATACGCATGTCATAGCCTCTAATTTATCGAGGGATAAACTGCCACAAGATACGGCATCAATCATACCAGCATCTTCAGATACTGGAATAAATGCACCACTGAGACCACCTACGTGAGAGGATGCCATAAGACCACCTTTTTTCACCGCATCATTAAGTAATGCAAGTGCCGCAGTCGTACCATGACAACCACAAGATGATAAGCCCATTTCTTCAAGAACGTGAGCAACAGAATCGCCTACCGCTGGTGTTGGCGCCAAGGACAAATCGATAATGCCAAATGGTTTACCAAGACGGCGAGATGCCTCTTGTGCTACTAATTGGCCTACACGAGTAATTTTGAAAGCAGTACGTTTAATCGTTTCTGCTACAACGTCAAAGGACTGACCACGCACAGACTCAAGTGCGTGTTTTACAACGCCTGGGCCAGATACGCCTACAGAAATAGCACTATCACCTTCAGTAACGCCAAAGAAAGCGCCTGCCATGAATGGATTATCCTCTACAGGATTACAGAAAATAACGAGCTTAGCACAGCCAAGAGCATCATTATCCTTTGTAAGTTCTGCCGTTTTCTTAACGATAATCCCCATGTCGCGAACTGCATCCATGTTGATACCAGTTTTAGTAGAACCAACACCTACAGAGCTACATACGATATCTGTAGTTGCCAATGCTTCTGGGATAGAATCAATCAAGATGCGATCAGCTCGTGTAGCACCTTTTGTTACAAGAGCGGAGTAACCACCGATAAAGTTAACACCTACTGTTTTAGCAGCACGGTCCATCGCTTCTGCAATTGGTACATAGGATGTTAAATCACTACCACCTGCAACAAGAGAGATAGGAGTTACAGAGATGCGTTTGTTAATGATAGGAATACCAAACTCGCGCTCAATATCCTCACCAGTGGACACAAGATGTTCAGCTTCTTTTGTAATACGATCATAAATGCGATCACATAGTTCTTTACCAGAACTAGATGCACATTCTAGCAAGCTAATGCCCATCGTAATAGTACGAACATCAAGCTTGTTGTCATGAATCATCTGATTCGTTTCTAAAATATTGTCGATAGATAACATAGTGCCTCCTATCCTACACGGTGCATGCTTAAGAAAATATCAGCATGTTGTGCACGGATTTCAACACCAAGTTCTTTACCAAGTGTAGTTAAAGCCTCTTGAATGGAGGTCAAATCTTTTATATCTTCAGACTTTGTTTCACACATCATAATCATATTGAAAACGCCGTCAAGAATGGTTTGATTAATAGACATAATATTTACACCGTGATTAGCAAGTACTGTACTAACCCCAGCAATGATACCGACGCGGTCAACGCCGACAACGGTAACAACTAATTTCATAACATCACCTTTTCTGAGCACTACAAACTATTTAACCCATATGGGGCATTCAATAAACTATATTAATATATTATATCACATTTATTACTTTTCTACGGTGAAATCTTCATGAGTTTTCATCCGAAAACGGTATTTTATACTTCGTCGGATAATGCAGCCGTTACAATAGCCTCTCCTGCTGTCAATAACGCTACTAAGCCTTTATCCCCTTTATAGCTTTCACCATAGATTTATACAAATCCTCTGTGCCAGACGGACGCGCTACAAACCAACCTGTTTCAGTTTCTACACGAACACCATCGATTGACATATCCTTATACAAGGACGTAGTACGTATATTGGTAATAGGATCTCCGTCTACCTCAGTAGCGGTAATGGAGCTTGCATTCAACTGCTTCAACTTAGCCTTTGCCGCCTTTGTACAAGCCGCATCAATACGACCAAATCGTGGGTCCCCACAGCCTTCAACAATATTATTGTAAAGTCTATCAACAGTAGCCCCCATAACAGCATACATTTCCATTGCCAAAAGAGCCATTACCATGCCATCTTTATCGGTAGTCCATACGGTGCCGTCCTTTTTGAGGAACGATGCACCAGCAGATTCTTCCCCACCGATGCCAATCTCACCATCAAATAATAGGGAACTAAAATATTTAAAGCCTACCGGAACCTCATAAACCGGAATTTCTTTAACAGCAGCCCATTTATCAATCATAGTGGTACAAACAACGGTTTTACCTACCCCTTTATCAGTCCAGCCACGGGTCGTAAACAAATAATCCGCAGCAGCCGTAAGGAATGCATTTGGAGAGGTAAGGCCCTCTGCAGTAACGATACCATAACGGTCATAGTCTGGATCATTGCCAACAGCGAGATCATAATTGCCAATTTGTTTAATTACATCCGCCATCGCATATTCAGAGGAACAATCCATACGCACCTTACCATCATGGTCATAAGTCATAAAGCTAAAGGTTGGATCGTACTCATCATTGATGATATCCATATTAAGATTATATCGTTCTTTAATGACCCGCCAATAGCCGAGACCACTACCACCTAATGCATTGACAAGAACCTTAGGCTTAGCACTTTGAAGAGCTTCCATATTGATAATGGAAGATAACTCTTCAACATATAGACCCTTGTAGTCATACGGAACCTGTTGATCTGGTTCAATATTATCAATACTAATACGTTTGAACCCTTCTAATTCACAATAAGCACGAACGTACTCATTGGCACGGGTTTCAATCCATTTCGTTATCAATGTATCCGCAGGGCCACCATTGGTAGCATTATACTTAATACCCCCATTATCTGGCGGGTTATGGGATGGTGTAATAACGATACCATCCGCCTTATCAAAATGACTTTCATTATACCGAATGATAGCACGAGACACTGACGGTGTAGGCACAAAGTCCATATCCGCATCAACCATTGCAACCACACCATTACCGGCAAGGACCTCAAGCACTGTTACTAATGCAGGCTGAGATAAAGCATGTGTATCTTGGCCCACAAAAATAGGACCTGTCGCACCAAATTGTCCACGACCATCACAGATAGCCTGCGTAATAGCTGCTACATGTAAATCTGTAAAGGTACCATTCAAAGAGGTACCACGATGACCAGATGTACCAAAGGATACGAGTTGTGTCGGATCCGTTACATCCGGTGCATTATCAAAATATGCATCCACCAGAGTTTGTACATCTATAATATCTTGTTCTTGTACAGGCATACCTGCTAATTTATGAGCCATAGGAACCTCCTAATCTCAACTGTATATATCATTCATAAACATTATATTTACACATGATTAAGATGAGATGACAAATACTTACTTATTGATTGTGTACAGTCTCTGTATCGTCCTCTTGTGTAGTACTCTTATCTTTCAACTGTTCACATACTTCAGTGGGTATAATAGGCTGCGTAAAGCCTTGACCAATAACCTCTTGTGCATCGGTTATCAAAATAAATACATTTGGATCGGCCTCTTGAATAACCTCTTTTAATTTATTTACTTGCAAGAGATTAACGGCTACCATAACGATTTGCTTCGGCGTCCGTGTATAGGCACCCACACCATTAATAATAGTGGCTCCACGGCCAACCTTTTTGATGATGCATTCGCAGACATCATCGGTACGATAGGTAATGATGAAAGCTACCTTTCGTTGGTTAAATCCGATAACCACCTTATTCGTAATGATGGTATACACATAGACACTAATAAGTGTGACCGCTACGGCTTCAAGGCCAACAACACCAATTGCAGCAACAAGGATAGCACAGTTTATGGCACTATTAATGGACCCCATTTGAAGTCCATAATATTTGCGTACAATGAGTGCAATAGGATCAAGCCCACCTGTGTTACCGCCTACGCGGTATACAATGCCAAGACCGACACCAGTAGTAATACCAGCCATCATGGAACTCAACAAAGGATCCTTAATAATCATGTCATATTGCAAGAAGTTAAATAAATCAACCATCCAAGACAGCATCAATGTGCCATACAAGGTTTTGATAACAACACGGGTGCCTAGCCACTTCCAAGCAGCCCAGAATATAGGAATATTTAAAATCATATTCCAAGAACCAACGGATAAGCCCGTTACATAATACAAAATCAAGCCTACCCCACTAATACCAGTACTCACCAATTTGTGTGGCAATACAAAGGCATCAAGGCCGGCACCAAATATGGCACATCCAAGAATGACCATAAGGCTTTCATAGATAACACTTTTATACTTAGCGAACATAGCTCCCTCCAAATTGCCATTTCACTATAAATATTCTATAATGAACTAACTAAAGCATACGCTATTTACAATACATTTAGTAATAAAACAATATGCGTATACAAATTCATCATAAACCACTTAATGGTTATTTTCAATCACTTTATAAGAGTATAAAATAAACATATAAATTGCATATATTCTGTATGTTACAAACGAGGCTATCATGAGTAAAAGTTTTGAGCAACTCGGTTGCAGTAAAATCAATATTGGACTTGCTATTACGGGCAAGCGTGAAGACGGATATCACGATATCGACTCTATCTTCCAATCCATTCGCCTTAGCGACTCCATTTATTTTGCGAAGCATCATTCCGTAGTTTTCTCCGGTGGCGCTCCAGAATTGCCTGAGTATATGCAAAAGCTCGTTACTTACGGGGAAGAGAACCTTGCCCTCAAAGCATTACGAGCAGTCCAAGAATATACCGGCTGCAAGGCAGGCGCAGCCATCCATCTATTAAAACGGGTACCTATTCAAGCCGGTCTTGGCGGTGGTAGTGCTGATGCGGCTGCTATGTTAGTAGGTCTCAATCGATTTTGGGACTTACGACTCACCCAAGAGGAACTTTTACAAATCGGTGCTACTCTTGGATCCGATGTGCCATTCCTATTGCAAGGTGGTACAGCACGTGGCACGGGGCGTGGTGAAATATTAACGTACGGAAAATCTCCAGATCCACATTGGTTATTGCTAGTAAAGCCAAAGGTATCTGTATCAACTGCAGTTGCTTATGGTCGCTTCACGAATAAGTCCATAGCAACAAAACAAACCATCGATACAGTCCAACAACACCTAGAAAACAATGACTTAAAATCAGCATTCCTTACTAGTGCTAATACATTTGAAGAACTACTCTTCCCTGACCACGAAGAACTTGTCATTTGTAAAGAATTCTTCACTAGTCGTGGATATCCAACCATTATGACCGGTAGTGGTCCTACAATGGTGGTATTGCTGGATAAACCAATGGAAGCATTACAACTACAAGAAGAGATCAAAGCAGCAGGCTATGATTGGCTATCGCTCATTACAAAAACATGTACACAGGAGGACTTACCATGACAAAACGGTTACAACCAATACGCTTAGATGCGTATAAACCTCTACGCGAAGTCGTAAGTGAAACATTACGTCAAGCCATTCAAGACGGCGTGTTAAAACCGGGCGAACGCCTTATGGAAATTCCTCTAGCTGAAGAACTCGGTGTGAGTCGTACACCAATTCGCGAAGCCATTCGTAAGCTTGAGCTCGAAGGTTTTGTTGTCATGGTTCCTCGCCGTGGTACATATGTAGCCAATATATCGTTAAAGGATATTACTCAAGTATTCGAAATTCGATCTGCCCTAGAAGAACTCGCAGCAGGCCTTGCTGCCGAACGCATAACCGAAGAGGAAATCGAAACACTAGAACGAATGCTCGTAGAGATTGGCGACCATATGGAGAATAAAAATATGGAGTCCGTTGTAACAGCAGACGTGGAATTCCATGAAGTACTATATCGCGCATCTCGTAACGAACGTTTAGCAGATATCGTACACAACTTGCGGGAGCAAACCTATCGATTCCGTAGCTTTTCTATGAATCAACCGGGCCGACTAAGAAAGACATGGGAAGAACACCGTCAATTGGTAGAGGCCATTGCTTCACATAATGCTACTCAAGCTCGTAAGTTGGCAAGAATTCACATGGAACATTCCGAACAAACCTTATTACAAGGCATGGAGGAATCACCGGAATTCACTAAAGCTTAAAGAAACATCTTAGTTGCTATACAATAATAAACTATTAATAAAATCCTTCACGCTTGTGAGGGATTTTGTTTTACATAGTCTATAGAAATTGATACAATATCATTAATAATTATAAGAATTCTTTTTATGAGAAAGGAGCGTTTTTATGGAAGCAATGCTCAATGATGCTATTTCTACCATTAATGGCTATTTATGGAGTTATTTCATCATCTTTATCCTCATCGGCGCAGGTCTCTTCTTTACGATGACAACGAATTTTGTACAAATTCGTATGATCAAAGAAATGATTCGCCTTGTAATCAATGGTGCAGGTAGTTCTACAGAAAAAAATCATGTATCCTCATTCCAAGCGTTCTGTGTTAGTACCGCATCTCGTGTAGGTGTTGGTAACATCGCAGGTATTGCGATTGCTGTTGTACTCGGTGGTCCTGGTGCTATTTTCTGGATGTGGGTTATCGCTCTTATTGGTGCTGCTACAGGTTTCATCGAATCTACATTGGCACAAATCTACAAAGAACCTGTTGCTAAAGGTGGCTTTTACGGCGGCCCAGCATACTACATTCGCTATGGTTTAAACAACAAAGCATTATCTGTTTATTTGCAATTTTGATCAGTATTACATACGGTTGGATTTACAACTCTGTACAAGCTAATACATTAGCTGCATCTCTTCAAGTATTCAACTTTGATGTATCCTATACCGGTGCCGTTGTAGCAATACTTCTTGGCCTCATTATTTTTGGTGGTATTCATCGCGTTGCAAAAGCATCTGAAATCATCGTTCCTATCATGGCTGTACTATATATTGCTACTGCATTATTCGTAGTTATTATGAATATCACTCAATTCCCACATGTTATTTATACTATTATTAGCTCAGCCTTTGAACCAGTAGCAGCAGGTGGTGGCTTATTAGGTGCTACTGTAATGAATGGTATTAAACGTGGTCTATTCTCCAACGAAGCTGGTGAAGGTTCTGTGCCTAATGCAGCGGCTACTGCGGCTGTTAACCATCCTGTTGAACAAGGTCTTGTACAAGCATTTGGTGTATTCCTTGATACTTTCATCATTTGTACAGCTTCAGCATTCATTGTACTCATGGTTGGCGACTATAGCACAACAGGTTTAACTGGTGTTGCTCTAGTACAACATAATCTAGAACAACAACTTGGTTCTTGGGCTCCAACAGCGGTAGCAATCTTTATCGTAATGTTCTCCTTCAGTTCCTTAATAGGTAACTATTACTATGGTGAAATTAATATTAGCCACTTAACAGAAAAGAGATTCTATCTTCATTTATTCCGTATCGGTGTAATCATCATGACATTTGTAGGCTCCATCGCCTCTCTTGATCTAGTATGGAATTTAGCCGATTTATTTATGGCCTTCTTAGTATTAACTAATATTAGTTCCATCGTACGTATGGGACGTACTGCAGGTCTTGCTCTTGATGACTATATCAAACAACGCAAGGCAGGCATCGAAACACCTGTATTTAACCGTTCTGTTCTTAATCATACATACGGTATCGTATGGTGGGGTGACGGTCAAACTACAGACTCTTCTGTACCTCCTACTCCAGTGGAAAATACAATGGAAAAATAAAATATATTCTCTTTAGAGATCGGTGAAAGTATCTTTCATCGGTCTCTTTTTTTTTTGTAAAAGTATCCATTTATACTGTAAAAACTACGATTTATATCTAACTCCAGGAGTGACTATAATCACTGTAAATATCTATATTCTATACACTTTTCAAGCATTAAAAACTATAGAATATAGTTATAAAATTATAAAGGGTATTATGTATACAACGTCGAATACTAGAGTATGTGTAAAATTAGCAAAATTTAATTTACTCTTATATACAGGAGGTTATTATGAGTGGTTATAATCCTTATGAAAACATGTTAAATACGTTAGATGTAGCAGCAGAAAAGCTCGGTTATTCTCGTAGTGAGTACGAAGTATTACGTCATCCTGAACGAGAACTAAAAGTAGCTGTACCTCTTCAACTAGACAATGGTGAAGTTCGCGTATACGAAGGTTACCGTTGCCAACACTCCACATTACGCGGCAGTGCTAAAGGTGGTCTTCGCTTCCATCCAGATTCCGATGAAAACGAAGTTCGTGCATTGGCAGCTTGGATGACTATTAAATGCTATCGCTAACATTCCTTATGGCGGTGGCAAAGGCGGTATCAAAGTTGATCCTAAAACATTGAACCCTCGCGAATTAGAACGCTTGACTCGTAACTTTGTACGTCGTATTGCTCCTATCATTGGCGTAAATACTGACGTGCCTGCACCAGACGTAAATACAAACGCCCAAATCATGAGCTGGATTGCTGATGAATACAGCACATTAAAAGGCGAATGGAGCCCTGGTATCGTTACTGGTAAACCTATTGAAGTAGGCGGTTCATTAGGTCGTAATGAAGCAACTGGTCGCGGCTGTCTCATCGCATTACAAAGTTACTTAGCTAAGAAAAACTTAGACATCAAAAACCTTACTGTAGCAGTTCAAGGCTTCGGTAACGTAGGTTCTGTAGGTGCTCGCCTCATCGCGCAAGCAGGCGCTAAAGTTGTTGCTATCGGCGACGTAAGCGTTAACATCTACAACCCTAACGGTATTGATGTGGAAAAAGCATACGAATATGCTAACTCCCATGGTCGTTCCCTTGAAGGTTACAGCGAACCAGGTATGACTACAATTGGTGCTCAAGAATTATTGGCTCAACCAGTTGATGTATTGTACATGGCAGCTCTTGAAAACCAATTGAACAAAGATAACATGGAAAACATTCAAGCTAAAATCATCTTGGAAGGTGCTAATGGCCCTACTACTAATGATGCAGATAAATACTTCTATGAAAAAGGTATCGATATCATTCCTGACGTTCTTGCAAACGGCGGCGGCGTAGTTGTATCCTACTATGAATGGGTACAAAACAAAGCTAGCTTCTACTGGACTGAAGAAGAAGTTAACGAAAGATTAACTAAAAACATGCAAAATAGCTTTGAAGCAGTTTGGGAAATGCAGCATAAATACAATGTACCACCTCGTCAAGCAGCGTACATGGTTGCCCTTGAACGCCTCGTAGTAGAAACTAAATGGCGCGGCTACAACTGCTAATACTTTCAACCTCCATAACATTTAGCCATAAAAAAGGCGTAAGCTCACATCGAGCTTACGCCTTTTTATTTACCTATGTACTTTTTATTTGAAAGCACCTAATAAAGCAGCCATGCTAGGACGGCTGATCAATGCTTTCACCAAAATAGAGCCAAGCACTGCTGGAATTGTTTGACCTACGATAAGGTTCAATACCAATGGCCAGTATGGAAGGCCAAGTAATGGGCTGAGCCATAATGGTACAAAGAGCGCTGGAACAAAGATGATTGGCAAAATCGCCCACCAAGCACTAAGGCCCATTTTTCGCATACAAACGATGATACCTGTTGTTAAAATACCAACGCCAAAACCTCCCATCATATCGAGGATACCGAGGCCCCCGAATAGGAAGTTAGAAATGAGGTTACCAATCCCCATGGGAATTACCAAAAACGGAAAGGCATAAGCAAGTGCATATAATGATGTTGCTATACGAATTTGATACGCTCCGAAGGAAACGCTTTGCGTTAAATATAGTACGACGATGTACAATGCCACAACCATGGCAGAAATAGTCAATTTACGTGTAGTAATCATAACACTCACCTCCTCAAATAAAAAAAGCATGGCAAAACTACCATGCTAAAAATGCTTATGAATTTCCGTAGTTTTGTTTAGAGACAGGATGGTTTCAAACTGTCTTATTTAGTTGTCGCCTTTAGGCAGTTCTAATATTAACATATATCTAATATTTTCGCAATCAATTTGGTTGTAGGCGGACTTATATGTAAATCTACTATTAGTGTTAAATTGGTAAGGACGGGGTGGCAGGAGATACCTTTCCTCATCGCTCCACTGGCTAAACGGTCATCGGCTGAACGCCTCGACCTGCCAAAGTCGCTCTTTGAAAAGGTATCTCCTGCCACTGCGAATTTAGCAAATCAACTTAATCCTAATACTAGTGACATATAAGTCCGCCTAATCCCCAATATGCTATTAATCTATTAGAATATATAGCAAAGTAGCCGCCTAAAAGGCGACTACTAATATAATCCAGTTACGGGTATTATTGTGCTGGGTCTTCAACGCCGTTGGCGCGGAATGCTTCTTCTCTGTCGATACAGGTACCGCAGTGTCCGCATGGTTTGTCGCCGCCTTCGTAGCAGGACCAGGTTAGGTGGTATGGTACGCCGAGTCGTAGGCCTTCTTTTACGACGTCTGCTTTGTTATGGTTGATGAATGGTGCTTCTAGAGAGCATTCTTTACCGGATCCTTCAAAGATAGCATCGCCCATGGATTTATAGAAGTGTTCTGTACAGTCTGGGTATGCGTTACCAGCCGCATCATCGCTATGGGCACCATAGTAGATATAGCCACAGTCTAGAGATAAGGCTAAGGAAGCCGCCGCAGATAGGAATAGACCATTTCTAAATGGCACATAGGTGCTAACCGTACCTTCCCCTTCTGTTTCTTGTTGTTCCTTGTATGAACCTTGAGGTATTGCCTCTGTGGATTGGGTCAATAAAGAGCAATTGCTGAAAGCAAACAATTTAGTGACATCCATCGTTTTACCTTCAATGCCATAATAAGCGAGAATAGATGCAGCAGCCTCTAGTTCTTTACTATGTTTTTGACCATATTGAATGGATAACGGCACTACATTGTCTTTGCCAAATCTTTCAATAGCTAGCGCTAAACATGTAGTACTATCTACCCCACCGCTGAATAAGACAACAGCCTTTTGTTTTTGAGCCATAAGGTCTCCTTTCACCTATTACAACAGCCCCATCCTAAGATGAGGCTGTAGATTATACTTTCAATATATTATAAATCGATATCTAATTCTACTGGGCAGTGATCAGAGCCAAAGATTTGTTGGTGAATTTTAGCTTCTTGAATTTTGTCGTCAAGACGTTTAGAGGTGATGAAATAGTCAATTCTCCATCCCGTATTTCGTTCACGAGCTTGCCCATATAAGACCACCAGCTATATTCCTCAATTGCATCTGGATACAGGTGACGGAATGTGTCTGTAAAACCAGCACCTAACAGTTCGGTCATTTTTGCACGTTCTTCGTCGGAGAAGCCTGCATTTTTACGATTTGTCTTAGGATTTTTAAGGTCGATTTCTTGGTGAGCCACGTTAAGGTCACCACAAAGAATGACTGGTTTTTTCTCATCTAATTCAAGCAAATAGTTGCGGAATGCGTCTTCCCAAGTCATGCGGTACTCAAGACGAGCCAATTCACGTTGGCTATTTGGCGTATAGCAGCATACTAAATAGAAATTGTCATATTCAGCAGTAATAACACGGCCCTCTTGATCATGTTCTTCAATGCCGATACCGTTAGTTATGGATAACGGTTTAATACGCGTGAATACAGCCGTACCACTATAGCCTTTTTTAACAGCACTATTCCAATATTGCTCATAGCCTGGCAATTCCAAAGAAATTTGATCAGGTTGCAATTTTGTTTCTTGTAAACAGAAAATATCTGCATCCAGTTCATTAAAGGATTCCATAAATCCTTTTGTTACAGCGGCACGAAGACCGTTTACATTCCAAGAAATTAATTTCAATGCTTACTCCTTATTCTAATAGTGCTTTTACATACTAATATAGTTTGTGAAAGCCTCTATTTCAACAATTTCCTTATATTTCAAAAATATTCTTATTTATACTAGCAATTATAGTATGTTATACAGTTTAGCCAGAAAATTGTACATTACTATTGTTTGTGTTTCTTTGCATGTCTTGCTTCCGCACGAGCTTTTCGAGCGTTTTCGTTTGCTTTAAGATCACTTTCACGTTTTTCACGGAAATAATTAGCTATGGAAGATAAAACAAGAATTACCAACACCGTAACATTAAACATGCCGGGCCCGAAGGTATAGATGTGATAACACAAATAACCAAACGCAACAAGGGTTAGTAGATGTTTTAAAATTTTCATTTGCCCTCCTGTACTATCGTAATGTTTCTACACCAGTCTTAAGTGGGAAACCGTCATAGGTTACCCAATCACTAGAGCTACCAACATATAAAGCCGATTCAAGCCCTACTTCGCTCATAGTTAACATCGCATTACAAGCGGTTACCCCTGAGCCACAGTAAGTCACAACAGGTCTATTTTGGTAGATTTCATTATAGTACTCGGCTTCTAAATCTTTTACAGACTTAGGACCATCTACGGTATAACCACTTTCATAAAAATGATTAACAGCACCAGGAATGTGACCAGTCATGCCATCCATCGTATCTACTTGAGACCCATCGTAGCGGAACGGCGCACGAGCATCAATGATAACATGGTCACCCGTTTCACTAGCCTTGAGAACCTCATCACGACTCATAACCATGTGAGTTTGCAATTCATAATTAAAAACTGTTGGTTCTGTAGGCAACGGAGTAGGATCTTTAGTAAGAACATGACCTTCTTTAACCCAACGTTCAATACCGCCCGACAATACGCGCACATCAGATAACCCCATATAGCGCAACGTCCACCATAAACGTCCCGCCAAGAAAAGCCAAGAGTCATATACAACAACCTTGGAATCACAAGTGATCCCGTAAGACTCAAAAGTATGAGCCAACTGCTCCATATCCGGCAATGGATGCCGACCGCCATGCTCGCCCAAAGGACCTGTTAAATCCTTATTTAAATCCACCGCATAAGAGCCTTTAATATGACCTTGTTTATAATCTTGATAACCTCGAGCATCTAAGATGATAACCTCATCGAGACAAGCTAATAACTCTTTAGGAGTGATGAAATTTGACATATGTACTCCTTTCATATAATTATATCGAAAAATACAAATCTGATAATATTATTATATAACGATATGAAAGTATGGACAATGAATATGAAAATATAATTTAAACGATAAGCCAATATGTTCTAATAGCTCTTTCACATTACAAATATCCTATCCATACAAAATAAAAGGTACACCTATATAGTATTATAGGCGTACCTCTATATTGTATGCTGATGTATTTCAATTATAAAAGAAAAGAATTCCCACAACGTAAACATATATATGTATGCTCCCAGTCGCGACGTAATCCTGGATATATGTCTCTATTCCATACATAACGTTGATATGTTTTGTAGATTAACAACGCATATGCACCAAAATAAATGATAAGAGAAGCCTCATGTTTACTTAGACCGGAAATCCAAAGCAATAATACGAGACCAAATTGAATCGCAATCCACCACTTTAAAATAAATGTAGCAATTGATTTTTTCATCGGAGGTTTTGCCATCATAGAAAGTGCTGTTTGTTGCGTTCCTACAGTATTGCCAATACCAACACCTACTCGACCACCAGCACCAATACCTACACCTGTAGTTACACCATTTACATTAGAAAAGCCACCAGCATAAGCAATATTATAACTTTGAATATTTTCCGACTGACAATATGGACACACGTATGCATTCTCGCTCATAAAGCTCTCTCCTATTATATTTCAACATATTATAATAGTTTATATCCTACTTAGAATTAATGAGAGAGTAATGAGAATTACAATATTTTTATGACTAAACAAAGTATAAATTTCTAATTATCTTTTTATATTTTCTTAAATGCTCGTAAAGCCTTATTCTATGTGCTTTCGAGTATTTTTACTGTAGGAAGATACTTCACGTTTCTTTGCATATTTCCTCATGTCTTAGCTGTCAGAAGTGGTAAATAAGTAGTAAATTCATTTGTACTACTAAGCAACAAGACGCTCCTGTTGCTTCTCTTTATTCAAGCGTTTCATTTCTGCCATTGCAGAATCGAATGTTGCATGTGCGTAATAGTTCAGCGTCATGGCTATATTAGCATGTCCCATAATGTACTGTAATGCCTTTGGATTCATTCCTGCATTTGCATAGTTGGTACAGAATGTATGTCGCAAACTATGTGGAGTGATGTGTGGCAATTTATCCTCGTTATACTTATTGTATTTCTTAACAAGACCTTTCATCATGCCGTTGTAATCACTTGCCACTTTTGGATAGTTCTTTCTATTAAGAAAGAGGAAATCACTATATCCATCAATCTCAACACGCTTATCATTCTTTCGATTCGCTAACACTCGCTTAAATGCTTGATAGGCTTCTTCAACCATAGGAACTTGACGTTCGCCACTTTTGGTCTTTGGTGTTTCAATGTAGTACCCAATTTCAGTATCTCTCAATAGCTGATGGTCTATATTGACAAGACGATTCTCAAAATCTAAATCTGGAAGTGTCAAACCACCAAACTCTGAAATACGAAGACCTGTTTTTAAGAGTATCAGAATTTCATCATAATTTTTTTGCTGTAGGTTTTTATCAGCTTTTTGCAAAAGGCTAACAGTTTTTTTCTTCCTGTTCTTCTGTTAGTACGGTCTTAGGGACAGTATCATCATCAAGAACTGCTTTCAGTTGAAAGTCAAATGGATTCTTCCGAACACAATCATCTTGTATAGCAATATAGAATGAAGCCTTTAAAGAACGTTTGTAGTTATTGATGGTTTGATAAGCATAACCATTTTCACTCATTCTAATAGCCCATTCTTTAGCGTCTGATGGCTTAATACTGTCAATACTTCTACACCTAACTTGTCTTTCTTCAAAATATCCATAAGATATTTGCGTCCAGTTTCAGTGTTTTTTCTAACCTTTGGTCTTTGAGCGTTCTGTTTTGCGTAAAGCTGGCAGAGTGTCATTTTCTTTCCTACAACATCAATACCATCATGAATGTCTTTCTGTAACTCTGCGATTTTCTCTCTAAGTGAGATACAATCACGCTTTCCTGCTGGTACTCGGTCTGTAGCCACAAGTTTCCACGAGTAAACAAATTGCGGTTCTCCAAATGAATCTATATATTTGTATAAGTATCTTCCGTCTTTTCGTTGGCTCTCTCCAGTCTTTAAGATTCGACCTTTATTGTCACGTCTTTTTTCTGACATGGCATTTGCTCCTTTCCTTTATGGAAAGAGCCTTGATACGACTTAATACTATTTTATCATATACAAGACCCTTTGGCGACGCTAGATTGCGTCCAATGTATCTATAATTTTTTCAAATTGTTTTCGTTTAATCTGAATACGATTGCCATTCATAATCAGCCAATTTGCATTTTTATTTTCCTCTGCCAAGCGTCGTAGCTTGTTTTCGCCAATACGAAAATATTTTGACGCTTCTTCAATGGTTAGGGTATAACGTTCCCAAATAGGAATGTCAGTCTGCTTCATAAAATCCTCCTTTCCAAATCACTTATTTGGATTTCATAAAAGTTGTTTTACCAGCAATCGAACAGCTTTAGCAAAGCTCACGGGAGTTCCACCCCTGCATGGTTCTCATGTAGCCATACTCATTGCCTGCGACGGTTTTATCACGCTCGGACTATTGACTGTATGGGAGTATCATTATCACGATAAGAATGTCGTTGCAGGCAATCCTGCTAAAGATTGCTTCTCGGATCACTAACATGAATCGCTCGCTATCTTTATAAGATAGGTCATGGCGGTTAGTTCCGTTGGCTCTTTTCTTATCGAAACGTATTCGATTACTTTTATTCAGTTTTCAAAGAACAATGGCTCGTTAGCCTATCAAAACACATTGAAAGCTCAATATGCTTTGGTGGAATAACAAACCTCCCTGTTCGGGAAGCGTGGAATGGTTTAGCACGCTTCCACGAAAGGAGAGAGGATATTACTTAATTTCAAATGACAAAATCTTTGTAATCAGTCTGGTTTCCATTCTTCCACGTAAGACTTCATCAACGACCATACTTTGATTGCCATATTCATCTTTCATAAGTCGTAGGGAACGCTTCGTTATGTACCCTCTGTAATGATGTAGAATCTGGTTAATCGCTTCGGTATCGCCATCTGTTGCCTTTTTACAATGAGAGGAAAGGGAATCATAGGATATTGTGTTTTCATTCTTCAAATTCCTCCATAAACTTTTTTTAATTAAGGCTAGTCCACTGGTTCTATGCCGATAGACAGTAGAACGGTTCAATTTCAACAGGTCTGCAATTTCTGAATCGCTCATGTCCATAAAGTAAAACAGCAGTAGAATTTCACGTTTCTTGTCTGGCAACTCACGTAATGCTTCACTCAACAAATCATTTTCAACGCCTACTGATAACCCATTGAGTGTAAAAAAATCTGAAAGTCAGTTGAATAGTTATCTGTTGTCGCAAACTGGCTAACAAGATAATCGCCAACATCCGAAAAAGGACACCTCACGCTTTGCAATCCTTGAAAGATAAAGCATATAATTCTTTTCGCTCGTCTTCCATAGCACGTTTACAGATATAGTCAAACTGATTTTCTATTGTGGTCTGAAAAGAAGATGGTTTCATGTTTCTCACCCCCTTTCTGTCTAGGAAAGGAAGTGAGCCTTGCTCGTTTATCTCCTTTCACTCTTAGTCCCAATGTGAAAGGGGGATTTGTTGCATTACTGATAAATAAACTTTGTAAAAAAGTTCTGAATAGTCAAAAAAAGCATATAAACAGATTTATTTCTCTGTTTACATGCTTCTGTTATTCTATCTATATGATTTATAAAACCACATTGGTGGACGTACTTATCTATTGCAGATAGACGACTTTTTTTGACAAGAACCCAATGTAAGGAAATTTATTGTATATGATGTACTTCATGGCGACGTTGACCTCCAACAAACCGCCATTTGGAAGTAATATACAATATTTTAACAGCGTAAATAGCACTACCATATAACGGTTTTTTTTATTGGCGTTTAGTAGTGCTTTTTATTAAATATAAACCTATAAACCATATAACACGTTTTTCTATACCTGTTTTTAATTCAGTAGGAACAATAAAATGTATAGAGGTGGTCTACTATGCGTAAAAAAGAAGATAAATATGATTTTAGAGCCTTTGGTTTAGCCATTAAAGAAGCTCGATTGAAACGAGGTTTAACTCGTGAACAAGTGGGAGCATTGATTGAAATTGACCCACGGTACTTAACTAATATTGAAAATAAAGGGCAACACCCCAGCATACAAGTTCTTTATGACCTTGTATCGTTACTTCATGTTTCCGTTGATGAATTTTTCTTACCTGGGGTCCCGAGCGCTTAGTGGGAATTTGTATCGATAAGGGGTACAAATTCCCACTAAACCAATGTTTCAAGGCCTATTTATTTTTTATATTCAATTCTCTTAAGTGTTTAGGAATAGATAACAAGTCAAATTTATACTCTCCAAGAAAAGTGATATGCTCCCAATTAATAGGAGATACATGCTTCATATACTTAGTTACTTCGGGATCTATTTTGACGAGATAATTATAAGCTGCTTGTAAGTAGACGGCGTTCCATATACTTATTGCATTTATTAACACATTAAGCGCACTAGCACTTTGAAGTTGTCGGCGAATATCGCGCTCCATAAATTTTCCGCGTCGCCCAAAAAATAGTTCTCTAGCTAAAGCATTAATCGCTTCTGTCTTATTTAGTCCATGAGTGATCCTTCGCCGTAGCTCACTATCTGTAATATAATCTATCATAAAAAAATGCTCTTTTTCAATGCGACCTAGTTCTCTCAGTGCAAGAGCTACTCTATTCTTACGTGCGTATGAGCCTAGCTTTCCTAATAGTAAAGAACTAGATACTTTTTCCTGTTTGAATCGAATAGGCGATTCGTTTAATTTCATCATAGTTTTTCTTCAATAATTTTTTTACATTGATTTTTTTCCGCTTATATCTTCTGATAAGTTAGGGTAGTAGGAAGGTGATTTGATAGAAAATAATTGTGATTTTTTTATATTTCTGATGCGAGGTTCAAAATCAAAGCCTAGTAATGCGGTCATTCCAAACACCTGATCAGAATACCCATTTGTATCAGTAAAATGTTCCTCAATATCTAGATCTGTTTCATGATAAAGTAGGCCATCAAGGGTATGAGTAGCTTCCCTTGTATTAGTTGAAGCAACCTCGATATGATGAGTCGTATGCCTATCATTTATTGATCGAATCATTGTAGCTCCTTTTTCCATACTTTTGTAATGTGGATTAACATCGGATTTTAGAGCTGAGACGCCCACTGGGACGCGCATTCCGTCTGAAGCAGTGGTTTTTCCTTCACCCCAAAAGTCTGCAACAGGAAGCTTTAACTGATAATTAACCAAAACAGATTGAGCACGAGTCAGAGCTTCTTTATAAAAGCGCCATTGTTTGGCATTGGCTAACTGAGAATAAGAAATTCCAGGAGTTGATTGGGCCATTTTTTCAAGACCAATATTCATCCCTAAACCCAGCAAAGCAGCAAAAATAATTTTTCTTTCTTGTTCACTCGGCGGTTTCCCTGTAGAATCATGACTAAATTCTTGTGAAAAGTTGGTCCAACTGTCCACCTCAATTAAAAGATCACTAAGCCTTATCTTAGGAATTATTGAATAAAGTTTTTTTCTATATATTTCTGCTTCGCTAGGTGTAACTTTTTCCAACTTTTTAAGGTTTGCTCTTGAAATTCTCTTATCAACTGTCGAATAAAATTGAAGCTGTAAATCTAAAATTATTTCCCGATCCTTTAAATAGTCCTCAAACGTGTCTGGAATAGTTTCTGAATCAATACAAGCAGATAAATCAACTAAGTAATCATCAATATTTCGATGGATCATACTTCCTTCAACTGAAATATCTCCTGATCGAATATTGTTCTTTAGCTCGGTGAAAGCTACTAACTCATAGTAAGACCGATCTATTTTCCCCTCTTCTGGCCGAACAAGGCTTTTCCATTTTTTACTCACAAAATCAGTAGAAGTATCTGCCGGTATTTTTCTTTTACCACTATTGTGTAAATCAGTTAGTTGAGTTAGGGCCATGAGGACTGGATTTGCTGCCGGAGTTGCTTGAACGAAAGGGTCCTCAATAACATTGGCGTGTATCTTCGGAGGTAATTAGCTTTATTTCGAACCATTTCTAAATAGCCATGATTTTTATTACCTGTAATTTTTTTAGCTTCTTCTCCATCTTGTACTAAATCTTCCCAAGGCATGATTCGTTCAATTTCGTCAAAAAGGATTACTATCATTATCTTTTTGCAAAAGTGAAGAGCATCAATTAAAGAAGCATAATGTTCCAATTTTTTTAGTAGCCAATTTTTCCTTTTTCTTTTAACTGTTCTTGTGAATCACGTGTCCCTTTGCGTTTAATACTTGCTAAAATGCGGTCATTAATCTCAATCAGTTGATCGATCAGATATTGATGATGATTGACTAAAAAAGCAATAAGTAAAGAGTATCTTTTTTCAAGCTCAAAACGGGAGAAGTCATATGCATCATAATTTTCCCCTAGTCTAGCTAGCTGAAGAAACCTGTTCCGATTAATATGGGAGACATTAATTGTCCCGAGTCCCATGGAAGCAATCACTTCCACTTTTTTACAAATACTCATAAAGCTTTCTGGATTTGCCTTTACCTGGAATGTCTTTTTAGCCAAGCGAGTTTAGTTATTTTCGTCTCTTCATAAATTTGAAACAAACTCTCTAGTTTTTCAATTTGTATATCTGTTAATGAACAGAGTAATATTGAAAATAAGTTGTTTTCTGCTTTATCTCGACAGCGGCTTATAATGTCTTCAAGTGTAGCTATAGATGGAAAAAAATAATTCTTTTTTTCGAGTTAAGAAATCAATTGTTTTTTTCATTAGATAGATAGAGTCATCATTTTCTAAAAGCTAGTTCAATTAAATATTCTATTAACTGTTTTTGTGTATTAGCACTACCGAATCGATGATAGTTGAATACTTCTAAGATCTCGTTGAAGTGATTTGCACGTGTATTTCTATGATCATATGAATTTAAATCAATTGCATCAAGATGGAGCTGTCGACTCACATAAGAAGTTAGTCTGGTTGATTTAATCGGCCAATTACTTAAAGAACACCCAGGATACCGGGCCAAACAAAGTTGTATCGCAAATCCTAGTTTATTGACCTTTCCACGGTGTTGATTAATAACCTCCAGATCATAATCAGAAAAAAACTAAAAATACGCTTTAAAATCCTCTTCTGATAAGTGGTCTACAGAAAGAAGTTGTTCACGCTGTGAAGTAGTTAAAATTCTTTTCATAGCCATATCTTAAGCATTCCTTTTATTGAGGTAACGGTAAAAGGTTGTTTTGCTTAATTTAGAGGCATCAAGAATTTGACGAATAGAATACTCTTTGCTGTCATACATTTTTAAAGCTAAATCAATTGATAGCTTACCTTTACTTGGACGGCCCCCTTTTTTTCCTCGGACTCTGGCTGCCTTAAGACCAGAGTTAGTTCGTTCAATAATAATATCCCGTTCCAGTTCTGCTAAACTAGCCATAACTCGGAAAAAAAGAATCTTCCCATAGACGTTGAAGTATCTACGTTATCTTGAATAGATATAAAATTGACACTAAGTTCTTCAAATAATTCAGAAAGTTCAATCAAATGTTTAGTTGATCGTGAAATTCGATCTAACTTGTAAATGACAACAGAATCTCCTTCACGTAGTAGGTTGATCATTTCTTCTAATTGCGGTCGGTCTTTTTTTCGCACCAGTTACTTTTTTTCTTGAAATAATTTATCAATTCCATAATGAGTAAGTGCATCAATTTGTAAACTAAGATTTTGATCATCCGTACTCACTCGAGCATAGCCAAAAAAATCATAAAAAAACCTCCTTAATTTTTATAATTTAAATGTACCATAACTCATTAAGTATAACTATATAGGAACTATGAAAAAGGAACGGATTTTGGTACTTGATTTACTTAAAAAAACATTTAGAAAAAAAGCAGGAAAAATGAAAAAGGTACCATAAACGGTCGTTTATGGTACCATTCAAATTTATCCTTATTGTACAAAAATAACAGCGAAATTTTTTTAAATCTATTCCTTATCGATACAAATTCCCTCGTAGGCGCTAGGGACCTCTTTAGCTCCTTGGAAGCTGTCAGTAGTATACCCTAATAATTTATCTACATTCCCTTTAGTAACGTGTAACTTTCCAAATTTACAAAAAGCGACTCATAGAATTATTTCCTCCCGTTAAATAATAGATAACTATTAAAAATAGACAATACTTGCTCATAAGTAACGGTACTTAAATTGTTTACTTTGGCGTGTTTCATTGCTTGATGAAACTGATTTTTAGTAAACAGTTGACGATATTCTCGATTGACCCATTTTGAAACAAAGTACGTATATAGCTTCCAATATTTATCTGGAACATCTGTGGTATGGCGGGTAAGTTTTATTAAGACACTGTTTACTTTTGGTTTAGGATGAAAGCATTCCGCTGGCAGCTTAAGCAATTGCTGAATCGAGACTTGAGTGTGCAAGAGCAACCCTAGTGTTCGGTGAATATCCAAGGTACGCTTGTAGAATCCTTCTTCAACAATCAGATAGATGTCAGACGCATGGCTTTCAAAAACCACTTTTTTAATAATTTGTGTGCTTAAATGGTAAGGAATATTCCCAACAATTTTATACCTCTGTTTGTTAGGGAATTGAAACTGTAGAATATCTTGGTGAATTAAAGTGACACGAATGTTCAGTTTTAATTTTTCTGACGATAAGTTGAATAGATGACTGTCTAATTCAATAGACGTTACCTGTTTACTTATTTTAGCCAGTTTCGTCGTTAAATGCCCTTTACCTGTTCCAATTTCGTAAACGGTATCGGTTTCTTTTAAATTCAATTGTTTTATTATTTGGTTGAGTACTTTTTCACTCGTTAAAAAAAGTTTTGAGAATATTTTATATTTTTTTGTTCATGTAATCACTCCTGAAGTGATTACATCTATAAATAAATACAGAAGTTAAACGATTTGTTTGTAATTTTAGTTATCTGTTTAAAAAGTCATAAGATTAGTCACTGGTAGGAATTAATCTAACGTATTTATTTATCTGCGTAATCACTGTTTTTAGTCTGTTTCAAAACAGTAGATGTTTTATCTACATTACGCATTTGGAATACCAACATGACGAATCCCTCCTTCTTAATTACAAATTTTTAGCATCTAATTTAACTTCAATTCCTATTATACAAAATTTTAAGATAATGCACCACTTTTTTATAATTAAAACGGTTGAAAACTGTACCACTAATAACTCACAATAGAGAGATGTCACCGTCAAGTTAAATGTACAAAATAACAGCGAAATTTTTAAATCTATTTCTTATCGATACAAATTCCTCGTAGGCGCTCGGGACCCCTACCTGCTAATAACTTGGTAAAAAGCACCCGACGATTACAGATAGAGAAATACATGGATAGCTTTACAGACAAAGAACTATCCTTAATGGAATCTTTAGCCAGCGGTATCAACGAAGCAAGAAACATCGAAGACTAATTAAAAGAATCCATACATAACGGAAAGAGCCGATAAAATGAGATTGTATTAATCTCATTTTATCGGCTCTGCGTCTTTGCGTCTGGCTCTGTAATCACAGTTACTTTGAACTGCTTTTATTTCAATTAAATTTTTCTTGTCTGCATTTCGGACAATAGAGGGGAATTTTTTTAATTCAGTATCTTCCTTATCTTTAATCGTGTTTTATTTCCACATACAGGACACAATATCCACTTGTAGTTTATAATAACTATCTCCTCCTTTACACTTTAATTCAAATCTTTATTAAAAAAATATTTCATCTTATTTAACAAGAAACCATATTTATATAACAACATAAAATACACTAAGTTATTTTATTGAACATATATCGTACTTTATCTATCCGACTATTTGGACGACGGGGCTGGCAAACAGGTTCACCGGTAGTAACATGGTACCCTTTTAACTCTGTTAAACAAACACTACGTCCATTTGTAAAGAAAGTTAAATCACTACGATATTCTTGAATACACCGAGCAGGGATTTCTCCACTAAGAATGACCTCATTATTTTTCAATTGAGTGTCTACGATGTTCGCACAATATTTAGGAGCATCGTTGTATGCTCGTGAAAGATATTCCTGTGGCGCATAAATTTTAAAACTAAGATATGGCTCTAACAATTCTGTTCCAGCTTTTTTTAAGACTTGTTCCAATACAATAGGAGCAAGCATCCGAAAATCTGCTGGAGTACTAACAGGGCTATAGTATAAACCGTACTTAAAACAGATTTTACAATCCGTCACATTCCAACCATATAATCCTTGTTCGCAACCATAGCGTATCCCTTCCATAACTGCATTTTGAAATGATTGATTTAAGTATCCAAGAGAAACCGAGCTCTCATACTGCATTCCACTTCCCAACGGAAGCGGTGATACAGATAAACCAATGGAAGCCCAGAAAGGATTTGGCGGCACTTCGATGTGAATGGTATATTCTGCATTTTTTAACGGTCTCTCCATATAAATGACTGTAGGCTCTTTTAGTTCTATCTCCACATGATACTTTTCTTGCAACAGTGCACTAATCACTTCCATTTGTACTTTCCCTAAGAAAGAAAGTATAATTTCATGTGTCGTAGAATCCACGTAATATCGTAGAAGCGGATCACTATCTGAGATTTCCAAAAGGGCATCAAGCAACATTTCTCTCTGTTCAGGTTTACTCGGTTCAACAGTTGTTTGTAGTAGAGGGTGCGGATTTTTCAATCTTTTTTTTCTCTGTGGCAATAGTTTTGTATCTCCAAGAACACTATTTAACTTCAAAAACTCATTTTGCAAAAATAACAATTTCTCCAGAATAAGCTCTATCAATCTTACATAATTCACCATTTATTGAAGTATACATTTCTGTAACTTTTTATTTTTTTTCTTTTTTTCTGATACTCTAACCGAATCTCGTAAATGTAGTACTCCACTATAAAGGCGTATATATGCAAGACGTTGTCTTTTTGTATATTCAATTTTGAAAAACATTTCCGCAAAGTTCAGACGGACCTCGATGTGTTGATGAATAAAATTTATTCGTAATCACTTCTATAAGGTTATCAATCCCTATATTGTTTTTTTGCACTTCCATGATAAAGAGGGGAACAGAGAACAATTCTGAAATCTTATGCTTTCCTCTTGTTCGAGTTCCAATGCTTTCTAATGATTTACCGGACATATATTTCTCTAAAAGGTCATCGTTTCCCTCTATTACCGTATCCCATTGTTCAGATTCGGTAAAGTTCGTCACACACATATTAGGATACAGTTCTACCTTCTGTTTGATTACAATTTCGGCAGAAAGTTTCTCTTTAATATCCTGATAAACCGTTGATAAATCAATTCCATTTTTGGTCAATCTTATTGATAAAAAAAGATTGTGGGAATACCTATTTTCCTAAGTGCATGAAATAATATACGAGTTTGTGCTTGTACGCCATCTTTTGCAGAAATCAGTAGAATTGCCCCATCTAAAAACTGATAATGAACGATATACTTCTGCTAAGAAATCCATATGTCCTGGCGTGTCTATGATGTTCACCTTCGTATTTTTCCCACTGAAAAGAGGTTATTCCTGTCTGAATTGTAATTCCTCTCTGACGTTCTAAAAGCGTATTATCCGTCCTCGTTGTACCTTTGTCCACGCTTCCTAATTCTGTAATCGCTCCACTGTTATATAATAAGCTTTTCTGTTAAGGTAGTTTTTTTCCTGCATCAACATGAGCTAAAACTCCAATATTAATAATTTTCATGTGATTTTCCTCCATTCAAAAAAACCCAGAAAGGGCATAAAAAAATCCCAGTGATAAATACTTTTATCACTGGGATTTTTATGCATAACTCATAGGTATACAAAGCATACAGATATTCTCTGGATACTTTAGAATCACATGATAAAGGTATTCTTAAACTGGGTACAAAAAAACTAAGCCCTCCTAAAAAAAGGACATCTAATTATTTGTTCCCGCTATCAAATTGACAGTTTATTTAAGAATACCTTGCCGCATATTTATTAACTCCTTTTAAATAGATACTTAAATAATAGCACGTAAGAGCATATTTGTAAAGGAATCTCCAATTTTTTTATCAAAGAGAGTACGTGATTACAAAAATAGCTGTAATAATGTACCAATATTTGTTATTCTATAATCTTCCAATTACTCCCGTTCTTTTTCAAGTACCAAATCAAATTGAGATACCTGCGTTGCTTTTGGTCTGCTGGTCGATATACTCCACTGTCAGCGATACCGTGACTTGATTATCCTTACGATTGTGAATAGGATTTACCAGTTCTTGAAAGATGTACTCTTTTCCGATTGGTTTTAATATCCCGTCATTCACATAGTAGGAAAGTTCACTGGCTGTCGCTGTAGGATAGAGCTTGAAGAACGTCGTTAAAAAAACTCATTGATTTCATTGGTTGTAATGGAATCAACCGTCCCCTCACTTTCAATGGCTTTTTGGTTTATAACTTGATTTCTTAGGTATGTTGGTAATGGTCGGATTCTTAACCAGTACCATATTTCCAGAACCATCTACATAGACACTCACTATATAAGCAGAGTGGACGGTCTTTGTATTTTCTCCCTCTGTAATGAGCTGGTCTACACTGTAGGTTACATTAAACTCATTGTCGCCAGTTGGCTCTACCGTCCATATCTGAAATCCTCTTACAGAAGACGATACAGGAATATCTTTGCGTACTGTATCAACATTGAGAGCTTGAAGTTCATCTGTCAGATAGCCTTTTTAGACTTTCCATTCGATTATCAATGGACTTATCGGATTGCTCCCATGAATAGTAGACTTTCGCAAAGTTCTCTACAAAATTTTCTACATGATGAGTATCAACGTATTCCTTTTCTATGATAGTTGTTTCGTGAATAGTATGAGTATCTATAGCTGTAAAGTGCTTGAATATCGCAAAAGCTGAAACTAAGCCCTAAAAGTACCCACAAGGCAATCACAACCTTTTTATGAGGATTGACCTTATAGTAGACACGAGGTTTCTTTTCCTTTGGTATCTGTTTTTCTTTATTCTGATTTTTTCTAAATTTCATCATTAAATCTTCCTTTCTCATTGTTTGATTCGTCCTGCTCCCACTAAATGCTGTTGCCAGTAGGGGCTTGTTAAGTCGGCATAACCGATTGGGTCGCCTGCATGAAACATACGGTTATTGCCAAGGTATATCCCAAAATGAGTAATATAAGAGCCAGCGTTATAGGTAGAATGAAAGAAAACCAAATCGCCAGCTTGTGCTTCCGATAGTGGGATATGCTGGGTCACATCATATTGCTGTTGTGCGGTTCGTGGTAAAGTTAATTCCAGCTTTTTCCATACGTCCATTGTGTCAGTCCGCTACAATCAAAAGAAGTAGTCGGGGAAGCTCCACCGTAAACGTATCGCCAGCCCTCATATTTCAGTGCTTCGTCCATGATGGCTTGTACCGTATCATCATCAAACTCTGTTGTGACAAGATACTGCGTTACCAGTTGCACATAAAAACATATTGCCATAGTTGTATCGCCAGCCCCCATTGATAGGTATGGCTATGGGATTGGGGTAAGACACTTTTTTTCGCCACCTGAATACTCTTTTTGAGAAACTTTGAGCCAGTTCAAAGGTATATTTATTTCCACGATTAGCCACATACCCTAAGAAACCACCACCATAATTGTAGGACTGGATAACCGATTCTAAATCTACACTGAGCCTTTCGCTACTGGCTAATAATTCACTGAAATACTTCACACCTTGCTTAATGGATTCTTCTGTACTCAATGAATTAGGGTGGAAGACCGAGGGATTCCGAGGACTGCATAACATCTTCCGCAGTACCGCCCGATTCCACCTGTATAATCGCAAGAAGTATGTTGACATATTCTTCAACGCCATATTCTTTGGCATATTTTTCTACCATAGGCTTATGAGCCAGCACTTCTGCGGAAACATTCACACCTCCATAATGAATATTGGAAATTCCGCTGTCCTGTTCATCTGAAAATAAAATGGCAACAAACAGAAGCAGTGAGAAGACCATCAAGAATAATCCAGAACCACCAATCACTAAAGTTTTCAACTTCATGGTTTCTTACCGACTTTCTTAATGGTGGCGGTTTTGATTGGTGGTCTACTTCTTGTATTTTGTAGTGGTACTCTTTGAACAGTAGACGGACGTTCTTTTGTGATTGGACGTTGTGAAGTTCTATCTGCTGTAGTGGTTGAAGTTGCTGGCTTTTGAACGGTTTTTTCTTGAACGGTATTGCCTTGGCGTTCCACTTTTGGACTTGAAAAATCGGACTTAACTGCTGGACGCTCTTGTTTGGCTTGTTGAGATTCCTTATATGAAGTCTGAATATTAGACTGTTTTGAGGTCTGTTCATCATGATATTGTTCTTGTCTTGTAGTCGGTCTTTCATGAACAGAAGAAGCAGGCTGTTTTTTCTGTTTGACCTGTTCCATTTCAGAGCGACGCTTCGCAATGGTTTTTCGCCTTTGTTCCTGCTGTTCCTTGCGTCCACTGGCTCTGTCCGCTTTGGTTTGAGAAATACTACTGGTTAAATCACGGACATTCTCTTTTACTTTGGATTTTCCTTGATATACTGCATATCTTGCATTGGTCGGCAAATCTTTAACCTGTTCTTTCAAACCACTAGCAGTGTCTACCATTCTGTCTTTGGTATCAGCTACTGTACCGATGGTTTGACCGATACGTTTTCCAAGTGTTGATTTTTCCTTTCCGTCTGGTCGGGAGTGATCTGCTTGTGTCCTTGCAGAACTCCCCGAACCCGACTGTCCTTTTTTACCTGTAACAATGGCAGACCCAGCCCCTAGAGTAGTCATGGAACGTCCAAGTTTCCGCTGTAGACGGTGCATGTGAGCGTGCATAAGCATACGAGGTTTTCTCATCACACGACTTCCCACACTTTGAGAATCGTTACTCTGTAGAGAAAACATACTCATTAAATCGCCCAGCTTGAAGTAGATTCCTGCAAAGGTCACAATCTGTAGAAAAGCAATCAAAAAGAACGGATAACCAGCCGATAAGGTATAGAGCATGGTTGAAATACTAAATGCTGTCGTAATAATCAATGTGATTCCAGCTCGTGTCAAAATGGTATTAAAGAGCTTTGTTATGGCTCGTTTTGACATACCATTAAATGATGGAATCATGCTTAAAAATAAAAGCTCACAGGCAGAAACATAGCATAGATGATAAAAAAAGTACCATGAGAAAAATCATGATTCCTGTTAATAGGAATACAAATATGGAAATCCCAATATTGAAGACAAATAGAAGAAGACTGTACCTAAACGGTTAATGGTCTTTGTAATGGTTAGATTGGTATTGCTTCTGTCTTCAATTTCTTCCCGCAACAATTTTTTTCTCTGTCTTCGCCATTGTTGGAATCTGGGCTGGTGGAGAGCAGGCTTTCCACACGGTCAATACCGATACTTTCAATGTCTGAACTGTTGTATTGAAGCAGTAGCCACGGTTGCTGAACCTGTATGGAAAAACAGGCTATCTCTGATTAAGTCCACGCTGTCCTTGCCTTGACTATCGGAATGGGGCATGACAATCTTCGTGCCAAGTGATAAACTGGCATTACTGATGTCTGATGAAAAGTCATTGATTTTTTTAATGTAGTCGGGAGCGTAGGCAATAAAGGAAGCCGATAGGATAAACACCAGCACAAAAATTCATAATGGCATGAATTGCCTTTTGTGGTTTCTCTCTTTATCAGTCCCGTATAGGCAACATAAACCCCAAGAACCAAAAATCAAGAGTAAGAGGAATCCAACATAGAAACCCTCTGTTGAAAAATCCGTTTGCACTCACACCAGCTAAGGTCTGCATATTCTTATCAATGGAATCTGCTGTAGCGGAAATGAAGTCTAAGGAATAGGCTTCCTGTACTAAGTAACCTGTCGCATTGGAAACATACAAACTGATTGTCCAAATAAAATTGGTAATGGCATATAGTCCATACATGACCTGTTTTCCAATCCCGTCCGACCAGTTCCACGGAAGCCAGCCCCAGCTATTATCCACATAAAAATCCAGTTGATAGTTTTCAAGTGGGTATCGGCTGTATTCATTTGCCACATTGACCGTATCATCTACCAAGCCCGCAGCTTGAACCACCGTTCCCAGCATGGCTAAAAGAAAAATGGCAATCACAAGTGTGAAAGCCACTGTCATTGCCACTTTACCTAGACGTTTCAGCGTCCAGTTTGATTTTATTCTGTTTACTATTGATGGTTTCACATTTACACCTCTTTTCGCACAGGTGGTCTGGTATCAAAGGCATGGAGCAGTTCTTCAAATACAGGGTGGAACTGTATCACACCGACACGACCATATAAATCACTGATAAGGCATTGCCCTGTTTTTCCAAATCACGCAATCGCTTCTGATTGTTTTTCGTCCTCTGGGTCTATACCAAAAAAAGGCTAAGGTCTTTTTAATCTCGTTAAGGTCAGTGGAACGAAATGCAAATTTTTAAGCCGAGGTTATTTTTCAGTTTTTCATCTAAGAGGTCGTCTGTATTTTGGGTCACGAAATATACCCCAGCGTTCATAGCACGACCAGCCCGAACCAGCTTCATAGATAGTGTTTTTCCTTGTGCTACCTGTAAAAAGCTCCATGCTTCGTCTAAATCTACAATCTTGAAAAATGCTTCGGTCTGTATGGATAAAGTCTAAAAGCAAAGGTACTAATGACAATCAGCATAGCAACGGATAAAAAGCTCCATAGTGGTATATTCCTCAAAGGAAGTTTTCCTTGTCGGGAAGTACCAAGTCCGCAACCTGTATAATGTTCAGTTGTTTTTTTCTAAGCTGATAGACTGCTCCACATAACCATTACTGAATAATAAATGTGCAAAGTCATAGTCTGTAAAACTTTCGATATGGTCGGCTATACTGGTACTTAGTGGCGTATTCTCAACCCGTAATTCCTCAATCACTTTCATCAACCCTCGTACTTCACTATTGGTTACTGCACGAATGGCTTTTTCTAAGGATTGAGAAGCGTTCCCCATCACGAGAGGAAATCCCCGTAAGGAATGTCAGAATATCAATAGCCAGTGATTCAGAATCTTTGGGATTTTTTTCATAATCACATAAGGGTCAAGTAAGCCTTTGTTTTTCTCATCAGAAGTCAGAGTGACGATATTGATTTCATGGGAAATCTCTGGCAAGGTTTCTTTCCATCTGCCACGTTCTGCTTTTGGGTCTACAATCACTGCTTGTGCCCCATAAAGCACCGCATAATAGACGATAAGGTTATTCGCAAAGGATTTACCACCACCCAGCGAACCAACAAAAGCCGACGCTAACGCATTGGTTACTGAACCCTTAACCCCTTGACTGGCAAGAGCAGGTTTCAGATAGACATTGCGTCCAGTATCTAAGCTGTAGCCAACATAAATCCCCTCATTTTCCCCCAGCATTTGAGTAGCACCAAAACCTAAACCAGCGAGGAAATCAGAGGTCACGTATTGAATATAATCATTCATATAACGCTTGCTGGCAGGTAAAAATTCTTCATGTAAGCCGAGCATATCCCCAAATGGTCGTACCAGTTTTACGCTTAAATCGTCATAAAAATCTTTCACTTCATTACAACGACGTTTGAGTTCGTCAAGATCATTTGCTGATACCCTTACCACATAAGACAGCTTGTACATAGATTCCTTGCTTTGGTCTAAATTGGTTTCCAGCTCATTCACACTTTCCAGAGCTTCCGCCACATTGGAGCTGGTTTCATTATCACTTTGCCAAGCGTGGTTATCCAAGTCTTTCAGTTCTTTCTTTTTATTGCGGACAGTAGATAGGGCTTTACGATTCGCTACAATTTCCACATTCATTGACGTATCAATCGGGAATGTAAATTGCTGTTGCTGGTAGTAGAAGATTTCAGAGGACGGAAGTCCAGTTCTCCGACAATGCTGTTAATGGTAAAAGTAAAGCTACATAGACGGTTTCATCTTCCTGCTGGATTTTCAAATATCGCTGTTTTTCTTCCACCAAACAGCGAGTAGGCTTAATCAAGTCATAGTATTTAATCAGCGTTTCATTATCCAGCTTTTTCTTTGATAGATGGTACTCATACTCTTCATAGGCAGTGCCTGTCTGTCCGTAAAGGTGTTCAATCAGATAGCCGAAGTCGTCCTTATCTAACCTGCGGATTTTTGAAACGACGAGAGATTTTATTTTCTAAGAGCTTTTTCCATCTTCTGAAAAACGCAGGATTTCATCATTACTCATACTAACAAAATCGCCCATCAGCTTATGGTTCACATCATAGACAAAAATCAGACAAAGCATTTTTTTGCTTCAACGGTAAGACTTTTCATAGAAAAACTCCTGATCGTTGAGAAGCAACTTAAAAGCCGATAAAGAAACGGTAGTTCACTTGATTTTCGCCAATCATGGATATTAAAGCGTCTGTCTGTTGGTCGATTTTGTCATAGGCAACCGCTTTGAGCTTGCCAGTGACTTCATTTTTGGAACGCTCTTGTGCAGAACGTATGCTGGATTCTGTACTGATTTGTAAAGCATGAATTTTGCCATCACGATTTTTGTGCGATAAGCTGTCTGAAAGAATCATGCACTTGTATTTTTCTGTTCTGGACTTAGAAATGAGTAATTGTAAGGAACAAGCTCATAGTAAGCATAACATTCCCCGTCTTTATTCCAGACGAGATTGTTTTTCAATGTATTTAATTGGATATGCCATAAAAATTCACTCCTAACTGCTGTAATGGCTTCTTGTGGCTGGTTTCTGCCAAGCGTTACTTTTTTTCCTGCATAGGTCAGCTTTGGTCGCAGTGCATAAGCAATGACAGACTTCAAAAAAATCCATAAGGCTTTTTTTACCATCAAAAGTTTTTGTAGACATAAACCATGTGAAAGCCACAGGAATCCCAAAGTATTTGAGAAATGCTCCCTCTATCATGGAAAGAGGGGGCAAGTTGCCAAGTATCATCACTGCAAAGAGTGACACGACAAACCATGTCATTTGCGTAAAGGTTATGGGAAACGAAGTCTAAAATCATTGATAGAATACAGTACCTTTTTCCACAGACCAGATACTGGTATAGCTTCGTATTTTTCTTCATGTAATCAATCCTTTCATAAAAAATAGGGGTAGCTGATTGAGCCACCCCGTAAAATAGAAAATCTGCCAGTAGTAATGTACCGACAGATTTAATAGACGATTTCAAAAATCCCATGATTGGTTGAGATAAACGTTCCTGAAAGGTCTAAATCCCGACCATAGGCTTGATAATCAATATAGTTTTGAAGACTAGCTGGTACTTCGCCTAAAGCACCCGTTTCTTCAATGTAGTAGCGTGCCACGTCATACATATCATCACAATCGGAATGAATGATAATATCCTCTTGATGTTCGCTTAGTTCTTCAATGCTTGAAAAATGAGTGAGCAGAGCAGATAGCTCCGATTGTAATTCTTCGGGTAATTCCGATACCATTTCCCATAGTCGATTGAGTTCGCCAATGGAAGTGTATTCGTCAACCGTAAAGGGTAACTCGTAGTCATGAATGGCGTATTCCTCATATTCATCATTCAAGCCGATTTTCTCTTTGACTTCCTCAAAGTCAATGGGAAAGGTAAACCACGCACCGACCAATTCGCCCTCATTGTATTTGCCTAAATTCGCAATATAGACTTGCATATCGTCCATATATTCACGTCCTTTCTTTGTAGAGATTCAAAAAAATCCCTACCGCACTTCGTTTGGTGTACCATTCCTTTGCGGAACATAAGAAAACCACTTATATTCCACAAAAGAACGGTTTTATTTAAGCACCAATAATGCGATTGAATAGCTCTAGTAAAATGTCTTTTACTCCAGCAGCGTTGAAGACTAAGCCAACCGCAATAATCGCAATAATTAAAAAGCCAATCAGTTTGCTAAACTCACGCTTGAAGCTAAGATACAAGCCAATCACAACGATTGCTAAAAAGCACCAGTGATTGAGCGTTTGATAGAAACCAGTTATAAAGGTTTTGTCCAAAAATTCATAAAAAAATGTTCTCCTCTCTATATTCAATGAATTTGTATTTGAGTTATTTTTTTGTTGTTATCACGTCCTGTTCTTTTACTGACTGTTGCTTCAAAATCTGCTTGTGTCGGTCTGTCAGTTTCGCATGGTCGAGAATGTCTTTTACAACCTGCGTCTGGTTGATTTCATCAAGTTTAATCGCAACCTTTAAGGTCGGGGCAACTTGATGAGATAGCCAGTTCAGCGTCCTTTGGAAGGAGTAAGGCTCTGGTTTTGTGGTTAGTTTTAATCGTTCACGATTGTTCCCAATAAACCAAGCCCATTCTTCATTCAGTTTCCAATCAGAACGAGGTTTGGAATCGTCTTTATCTACAAAAACGGATATACCGATTGATAATTTTTAAAGGCGGTATGCTCTGGATTGTCATAGACGAGTAAATCACGGACTGCATAATAGGCACGCTCATTTTTTTCAATCGAATCTCAAAACGGTTTTTTTACTTCTGCGTCTTCAATGGGAATATCATTTTTCTTGTACTGCTCGTAGTCCTTTTCATAGATACAGAAATAAACTTCACTTTGTAATGAACCGATATAGAGGGTGTTTCCCATACATTCCTTGTCCTCTTTGCGTACCAGTTCGCCACTGCGATAGCTTTTAAAACTGCGGAAGACGGAGATACATTCTTCCTGTTGGCACTTTTCAGTGAGTACAGGGATATTCAAAATCCCTGTCTTATCGTTAATGGCAAGGTCAAGGCGTTTCATCACACCGCCAGCCACCAAAACGTCCATAAAGAACTCATACCAGCTTCTTTGTTGTGCCAGAAGATAGCTTTCAAATTGTCTGCACCCACGACCTTTCAATTCCACCAGAACTCCTTTGTCCAGTTCATGGGAGCAAAGGACGAATATGTCGCCTAAAGCATAATGCTCTGAATAAGAATAGAAACCATAGTCCTCATGAAGAAAATAGGACAGTTTCAGTTGTAAGATGTTTTCGACCACCTGCTGTACGTCTGTTGTCGGAAAGCGAATCCTTACATAATCAAACAGCATTTCAAGGGAGCGTCGGGATTGAAGCGTTCCAGAGCTTTCCCAAAGGGACTGATGTAAATCCTCTGATGGCTTGACTTTTCCTGTTTCAATATCGCTTAGATACTGCCTTGTAATACCAGTCGCAACAGCTAAACGGTTTTGAGATAGTCCATAAGCCAAGCGTTTTTCTTTTAAATGCTGTAACCAAGTTTGTTCATTCAGTAAAAAAATCCCTCCAATCAAAAAAGGCGTATGTCAACTTTTTAAAGCCCATTTGACATACGCTGAAATTTTGTAAATCCCTTTGTAACCAAAGGATTTTCTAATGTTTTTTTGACTGTTTCCTGTCGATTTGTACCCCCTGTTAGATACGGGGGTTAAGTGCTAGCGTGGCTATTGCCACACCAGCCAGCAAGATCGAGTCCACACCTGCGACTTCCGCTTCGCACGTCGCCTGCGTGGACTGTCTGCTGTTGGATAACTTTTAATTTCCTCCAAGAAATCATATCCTTTTTGGTACAAGGGGAGTATAAAACTCTGATATGACACTTGTTCCTACATCAACATAGCCACGACCTTTGATTCGCTTTTAAGAAGAAATCCTTTTTGTACGTCACTGCCAAACATCATGCCATAGCCCATTTCAGACATACGACCTAAAGCCACTCTGAAATTAAACTGATCACGGATTCCGTCGCCTAAATATTTTGCGTCTGGACGTTGACAAGCCAGTATTAGAAAGAAGCCAGCTTGACGACCTAACATGACAATCTGTTTCAGCTTATTCATAACTGCGGTGTTTTCTTTTGTTCCCAGCATTTCCATGAAAGCGACGTATTCATCAAAGATTAAGAAGTGTGCCGGGAGACCTAAGTAAGCATAATTTTTTTGCCAGTCTTATAGTTCTTCATCTGCTTCATTTCCTCACTACGTTTCATCATTTCTTCATAGAATGTTTCAATGCAAGAAAGCAAGTCTTCTTTTTCTATAGTAGACATTTGCCATCACAGAACCTAAGTCCGCAAGGTCAGCATTTTTCGGGTCAAGAATATACAGTTTTGAATCTGTATGAAGCAAGGCTTCAATCAGTGTCAGTATAAAGTAAGTTTTACCGCCACCTGTACCACCAGCAATCAACATATGAGGGAGCTTATCATATTCCCACCATACGTTTTTCATTAAGCGAAGTTTACCATCTTTAGCTTCTACTTCATCAATAGAAATACGACTGGCTATGGTGTCATAGAGCAAAAGTATATTCCACATAGGAATCCTTTAACTCTTTATCCGTCAGCTCACAGTACAAGCCACTCTCTAATTTCTTTTCCAAGTGTAAGAGTTGGTCTTGATATTTTCCCAGCGTGATTTCCACCCGTATCTGTATCAAGCCATTTTTAAGTCGATAATACATTTTAGGGAAGTAGGTTATCTTTTCCTTTGTACGACCAGCACTATCTTTAAAGAAACCCTCTGTTTTGACCTGTTCAGATTCATACCACTTGTTTTCAAGTATCATCTTTGCCAGTTTTTGACGGTGGTAAAGTTGTTTAACCGTATCATAGCGAACCCGTTTGAATACAAACGCTACCAGCAAGCAGATAAGAATTGCGACACTGAAACTGATAATTAAATAGGGAATGTCAATCTTATCTGCTTGTGATAGGTTAAAATCCTGCCAGTTGATCTGCTGGATTGTCTTCACATGAAACAGTCCGACAACCAGCAGGAAAACAGGCAGGAGTGACGCTATCGTAAAATGAAAGACTAAATCTTTACCAGATGGGCGAATCCTTTTACCACGCTGTTTCATGCGAAAAAGTCTCCTTTCTACCTAGCGACTATTTGTCTTGTGTCGGTTCTTTCTTTGCTTGTGGTTGAGCTTTGAATGAACTAGAATCCTTTGTCAGCACAATATCGTCTGCCTTGATATACCAGTCAACATCTGCTCCTTGATAGGTGGCAGTAGCAACGGTGTCCGCAATGGGATTGATAAGTTCCACCCGTGCGTTATAATCAAACTCTTTCAAAGGCACGCTGGCAGGAATACTTACTTGAATCATGCGTCCTTGTCCTTTGGATTTTAAGTCATAGGTACGTTCCTTGATTTCATCTGAAACCGACCCGTCTTCATTTTGGATTCTCACTTCACGACGTAGAGCAGAGAATTTCAATTCTCCAAAAAGTCGTGTCTTTATCTAATACAATGCCATTTGCTAATCTCATCATTTTTTTCCTCTTTCTTTATTCTTTTATCATGTCGTCAGCATGTAAAAGGTAATTTGTAAAACCACGAGTGCCGATTTTGTAGCCCTCTGCGGTAATACGTGGATTGACTAACTTCACACGTTCCTCAAAGCCGAAATGTTTTTCGCCAGCTTCAGCAGGAAGCACCACCACAATATCATCTGCTCTTTGAACATCAGAATAGAGATTATAGCTTCTTGATAAGACAGTTAGCCGTCCGTTGATTCTTCGCTGAACGACTTTATCCTCGCCAGCAAATTCTAAATTGCCGAATGTTTTTTCCATGTTGGGAATCACAAATTTAAGTTCCATATTTTTACCTATCCTTTCTTTTTTATTGGCTGAATGAATGTTTGATGGTCTTAAAGAGTGGGGAACGACCTTTTGATTCTTGATTTTTTGTTTTCATAAGTTCACTTCCTTTCAAAATCGGGTAAAAAAATAGACACCTCATTTTTTGAAGTGTCTACCTATTAAATATTCAAATTTTATTGGAAGTATCTTTATATCTTCACTTTTCAAGGATAAATCGTCGTATCAAAGCTCATTCATAAGTAGTAAATTAGTAGTAAATTGAGTGGTTTTTGACCTTGATAAAGTGTGATAAGTCCAGTTTTTATGCGGATAACTAGATTTTTATGCTATTTTTCTTTGAAAAAAGCCTCTATCATAGATAGAGACTTTTTTTGTAATTAAAAGATAACTTTATAATATTGTTTGAATGCCCTTACTGAAAATACTAAAAAAAGAGCTCTATATTAGAGCTCCTTTTTTAGATAGCATCAATTTTTTGAAGCTCATCACCTATACGTTTAACAATGCCTGTCACAAGTGCATTTCCCATAAAGAACATACGCATACGATCAGATACCTCTACTACTTCACCTTTTGCATTACGTTTATAACGAGTCCAGTCATCAGGGAAATCTTGTAGACGCTCAGCTTCGATTGGGGTAATAAGTCGATATTTACCATCAATTTTCAAAAGATGTGTAGATCGATTAACACTACCTTCAGAGGTAAGCATTGTGCGACCTGGTAGTTCAAGAGAATCATATTCACTCATACCACCTTCAGAGAATGTATAAGTATGTCCATTTGCTGCAGTCCGAGTAATTTTCTTAGGTCCACGAAGATATTTAAACTTCTCTAATTTTTCGCCATCAACATAATAATCTTCTGGTACTTGATTTTCTTTAACCACAATCTTTTTCATTGGGATTGGTTCTTCATCCCCTTTTGGTTCAGTTTCAATCGTATAATAGTACCCATTAGTCATAAGACCAGAGTTCCACATTTTACCATCAGAGAAGTTAGCTGATACTTCTGCAATATCTTCATCAAGCTTATTAGCATTAATACGTTTTTTTACAGCTTCATTCTTAACTGGGAATTGACGACCAAAGAGACCATCTTCAAAAATATATGGTGCATAACAATCTAAACGAGCATTTAAGTCAGCATCATTAGACAGGGTAGCTTCATATTTAGTATGTAATCGTTCTCCCCACTTTGTATCATTTCTAAATACAAAGAAGAATACACGACGTCTACGTTGAGCACGACCATAATCAGCGGCATTAATAACACGCCATTCCACAGAATAACCTAATTGATTGAAAGCAGCTAACATAATCGCAAAGTCACGACCACGTTGATTGGAAGGAGCCTTCAATAAACGGTCAACATTTTCTAAAACCAAATACTTAGGTCTAATTACCTCAGTAGCACGGATAATTTCCCAGAAAAGAACCCCTTTTTTACCTTCAATACCTAACTCATTCTTTTTGCTTCTTGCAACAGAATAATCTTGGCATGGGAATCCACCAACAATCATATCTACACCATTAGCTTTCATTTCCTCAAACTTTTCATTAGGAATTAAAGCTACATCGGTTGGAATATGTTCCATATCAGGAAATCTATATAAACCTACTTCATAGGCATCTTGAGTCTTACGAGATGGCTCATACTGGTTAGAATATAGCGTTTGGAAAACTTTTTTAGACGAATTCTCTAACCCTACTATAAACCCTCCAACACCATCAAACATGGAAAATATTTTCATTACCTTACCCCTTGATTTATAAACTTTATAGATCCTTATTATAGCAGAAATTCAAAAAAAGATCAAGATCAAATTTACATATCATTTTTTCCGTATGCAATTATTCGGTGTAATAATCCAGCAACTCTTAGCTAACTCTTTTCAAAAATCTTTTTGTTTACTACAATATTTAAAGGTTGCTCGGCCTTTTCTACTTATATCAGTTAAATACCACTTCATTATTGGTGATTTAATCTGCTTCGACATAAAATTTTCCATTGAATATTCATTTAAATGTAAATCTACATTAGAAATCGTTTTTTTCAATAGCTACTTGTTGTAAATTTTTAGCTAACATAAATTCTCTCTGCTTACTAGCAATTTGTCGGAATCTAGTTAAGCAACTATCACCACTTGCATAATATAATATAGTGTCTAATATGTCTTTCTTAGCTAAAACGATAATTTCTAGTTGAAGAATATCTTCGCACCTTAACCATTTCATTTTAGTGTCAGGTTTAACCCATAACCAAATCAAGAGATAGTCCTCGGTCTTTCTATATTTTGAATTAGTTAACCAACCCTCAGTTAAGACTCCATCCCTATTTAGATAAGAAATTTCAAATGCAAAGGTTGGTAGTGCCGTTTCAGCTAAATCTTTTTTTGCATAATCTAGTGCGGCCTTCTCATCAATATGAACAGCTACATCTCGCAAAGTAATAATTATTGTATCAACACCCTCATGTTGTAAATTTGAATCTGTAATATGACGAAAGGCTTTAATAATATTTTTATCAACAATTTTTTGATAAAAATACTTCCTTAAGAATTCATTTATAACTTTCTCTGCATTAGAATCATTTCTGAAATTTGACGTATTATTAGCCATGACTTCCTCATTACAGTTCTTTTACAATCTCTGCTATATATTCTCTATTTAACCAGTAGCATTGTTTTGTTATATATTGTCCATCTGGTAGTTCTACTTGATCCTTTCCATCTCTAGCCTTAGGTCGAATATGACAAATACCATTAAAGCTAGCACCTGGCAAGTTATTTGATACACCATTACGTACAGGAGTAAGTTGAACCCCTTCTTCCAAAATAGCTTTTGTTGTTTTCCAAAGTTCTTTAAGCTCATGCTCAATTACAACCTCTGGCATATTCCACAGCATAATTCCTTTTAAAAGTAAGGTTCTCTATTTTTATTTTCCTTCTCAGTCTCATCATATTGAAATACTACAAATAGATATTTTGTATACTCAAATTTTTCATAAAGCTGAGAGTCTTCCCATGCATCGTTAATCCAACGATGAAAGTCTATTTGTTCAAAGGACATATGTTCCTTTGGAATTCCAGTAGGCTCAAGCCGTATGGTTTTAAATTTAATATTTGCTTTACTAAACTCTCTAAGCGATTCTAACTTGGTCCCTTTTACACCCAAAACCGCACTAATAAGATTGGCATTAAAAGCCTTATTTTTAGTTACTGGAATATCTACGAGTTTTGCAATTTCAGATACTCGTTTACCAATATATGGAGCGAATCGTTCTTGTAATAATTGTAATGTAGTCTTACTTTTAAGTTCATCAACATTAAATAGTGATGGTATTAATTGTCTATCAATAACACGGCGAGCAAAGGCAGACATGTAAGAACTTTTTAAGAGAAAAATGCACGTTGTTTAGCTGGTATATTAGAAAAATGGTTGTTTTTCTTATGGACTTAGCATTAGCCCCTTTAGTACACGCAGCCAAATACATCGTATCGCCTTCCGAAATATTATGGGCCTCACCAGCTTTAATCTTATCTATAATAGTTTGCCAATCCTGTTTTATAATTTCTAAATCCACAGGATCAAAATTATGTAAAGACCGACTTTATGATAGGAAAAATCCTTTTTTTATCTAATTCATCTTTATATAAGTAGAAAAATAATTAGTAAATTCTTATTTTTTTGCCAAAAATGATGATTCTTCAAAAGAGTCTTTATAATCCTCTTCATAGTTAATAATATTTAAAACTAACCGTTCTTTTGCAGAGAAGTCATTCTTTTTATTTTCTTTTATAGCAGTAACTTTTAGCTCTAAACCCAAATCAACAAAGTCTGCTTCTGCTCTGCTATTAACAGCCATTTTAAATAAGCCTTCTTCTAAAACCTGACCAATACCGCCCTTGTTTCCCCTACTATCCAGGCGATTATTTATATCAAACTCACCAACCGTTTTACCCTCTGCAGATTCAGCTATATCTAATACTTCTTCAATGGAGTTATAAATCTTATCCGTGCTCATTAAAATCCCCTCCAATCATATATATGTAAATTATATCAAAGGTATTAAGAAATATACTAATTTAACTTTCACAGAGTATATTCATCTATAAATAGCGAATTATAAATATTAATATATGTTCATATCCAATGATTTCATCTATTCCTTATGATTCTCCACTCTATACGTCTTTTTTGGGACGTAAGTTTATGATATAATATAACTAATTACTCTTAGGGGCGTAGTCCGCCCAAACGGATCCAAAAAGAGTTAGTGTATTTTCAAGGAGCGTGCGCAGTTGAAAAAGGGGTACATCAAGTTAATAGCAGCCGTTATACTTGGCATCGCTATTATCGGTGGTGGGATCTACGGGGTGTATACACTCTTGTCATCCAATACAACGACAATTTTATATCGATCAACCGTTGACGACAAGATCAACGCTATCCGACCTTATATCGTCGCATTAGACTCATATAACGCGTACAGTGTAGCCTATGCAAATCAATTACAACCAACTCTTGAAGAGTTACGTAATGGGTCCCATAACACGACGATTACATTACCTAAATACAAAGATCTTAAAACAGCATTAGAGGCTGCAAAGCAAGATAGCCCTACTCCATACGAAGATGTAAACCAATCAACTAATGATGTATTAGCAGTGCTAGATCAATTGATTCCTGTTGCGGATCAATTGCAAGCCTACTATGTAGAACGTCGTTTTGAAAAAGATAATTTCAAAGGTAGCGATGAGTTAGCGGCACAGTATGTACCTCTAGCTGAACAATTCTACGCTACATACAATGCTTTAGATTTAGCCTTAGATAATCGTAATAATGAGCTCTATACAGAACGCATGACTGAATATCAAGGTGAAAAACGTGAAAATGCAGTTAACTTCATCGAGTTAAATCTCATGACTGCCCAAACAATCGATCTTATCGATCCAGATGGAAATACGGATACCCAAAAGGTTGAAGCAAACTTGCAACAAATCACGCAACGCATCAACAAATTACAACCTGGTACAACATCAGAAACGCAAAACGCAGTTCGCGAGTATCAAGATTCTGTAAAAGAGTTTGTCGCAGAGGCTCGCAACTATATCATCATCAATTCTTCCTACGGCGAAGCATATACACAACTATTTATTAAATATAACAAAATGGTTGGCAAAGCAAATGTCGTGAATATGGCAGAGCTTGATGCAACAGATCAAAAGAAAAAATAACTAACTACAAAAAGAGGACTAGCCGTGGCTAGTCCTCTTTTGCTATGTCGACAACTACGTTAAATTATATTAACAAGTTTCATTACTATAGGTTTATATAATAAAATTATTTCCGTTTTAAGTCTTTTGTAATGATATAGTATTCAGATGGAGATATCTTAATACCATCGATATTGTTATTCCCTACAATATTAATCTTAGGATATCCAAGGAAGAGTGCTATCGAATCATCTAGCATCAATTGTTGTGCATTGATCACCGCATTACGACGAACCACTGGATCATTAGCGCTTTCACCAAGAGCCAACAATTCATCGAAACGTGGATTAGAGAATCCAGAACCATTTGCCTCAGCACCGGTCCCCCAGTATTGTTTCAAGAACCATACAGGTTCGCCAGTATTAGCAGTAACTACACTAGAGATGAGCATATCGTAATCCCCAGATTGCGCCAATGTATCAATCACAGCATAGTCTATGATTTTAATTTGTAAATCTACACCGATTTTTTTGTAGTCCGCTTGTAATGCCTCTGCATATAATGGCAATTCAGGACGAGATGTATAGGCATAGAAATCAAGCACTAGGTTTTCACCATCTTTATCTACAATCCCATCACCATTTGTATCAATATAACCTTCACGTTTAAGTAATTCTTTAGCACGTTCAACATTATATTTATTAGGATCCCGCAATTGATTGAATCCATAATCAATGGACGGTGGCAATGGAGCCTTACCGGCAATAAAGGTATCCTTCATAAGGTTCTTTGCATAGGACTCACGATTCGCTCCGGCAATGAGGGCCGCTCGAAGATTAGCATTCTTAAGCTTACCTTTTTGGCTCATCCGAACAAATACATCACGTAAGGATGATTCTTCATAAATAGTAAATTTCTTATCGTTTTGGAAGATACCATATTCGCCAGGTCCAATGCTAACGGCCATATCTACATCACCCGCTTGCAATGCCATAGCTCGTGTATTGGCATCGTTAATAGATGGAATTTCAACCTTAGCAAAGCCTGGCTTGCCATCCCAATAGTTATCATTCCGTGCTAGCTCAGCACGCTCTTTTGTAAATGATGTCACTACATAAGGACCAGTACCAATAGGACCTTCCTTCGCAATATCACGACCATTTGCCTCAGCAGTTACATCCATAATCAAGAATAATGGATCCCCCAACAAGTTTGGCAAATTATAATAAGGCTTATCTGTCTTAATTGTAAGCTCTTGACCATTAGCCGTCATTTCAGTGTAATTAAAGAATGTTTTTGCCCGATTACTCTTCGCAAAGGTTCGTTCCAAAGATGCCTTTACGGCCTCAGCAGTAAGAGCATTACCGTTAGAGAACTTAACCTTATCGTTGATGGTGAAAGTCCAAGTCAGCTTATCATCACTTTGTTTCCAAGAGGATGCTAACCAGGGTTTAGCATTCATGTGATCATCAAATTTTATTAGTGTTTCCCCTACACCATATCGTACAACAGCCCAGCTAAAATAGTTTTCTGTTGGTTCTAATGTACCCGCAAAGCTAATAGCCCCTACCTTTAATACATCATTAGATGAATCGGATGATTGATTCATGCATCCTACAGTACCAAGGACCGTAACCCCCAGCATCATACCAATCAGTAACGCCTTACGTAATCCTTTCATTCACATACCTAACCTTTCTCTATATGTATATGTATATCATTTCATATGAGCATATTTCAATTATACCCATAAGGGTATATTGCTTAGTCAACTATACTATATATTTAGTGTTAACACAATCATTTTTGAGATAATTTTCAATATAATTATATATGTGAGCAAATCTGTATAAATACGTAACATACAAAAATAGCAGTTAGCGCTAAAGCTAACTGCTATTATATATGTACCTACTGTATTTTACCCATATTAGTAGGGCAAATCCTCTGGTTGAATACACTAGGCGATTGCTACAATGAGAGGTCTGATAAGTTGTATTAAAGTCCTATGCTTCTACAGCCGCTTCTTCTAAGGTAAGTGGCTTATGATCTTTGCCAATTTCAAAGATAGAGCTCAATAGAACCTTTGTATAAGGATGTTTTGCATCTGCTAAATGGCATGCATCTAGCTCTTCAACGACAGCACCTTTGTACATGACGACCACCTTGTGGCACATAGTACGAATGAACGCAATATCATGAGCGATAAATAGATATGTTAAATTTTTCTTCTTTTGTAAACGCGCTAGTAAATAGGCGATGGAGTCTTGTACGGACACGTCTAGAGCACTTGTTGCCTCATCTAGAACAAGAATTTCTGGTTCAAGTACAATGGCACGAGCAATGGCCACACGTTGACGTTGACCACCAGACATTTCATGAGGATAACGATCCATGAACTCGCGAGGTAGGTCTACCATTTCAAGATAGTCACCTGCGATTTGTTCTTCTTTTCCTTTTTCAAGAAGCCCAAAATTGTATAACGGTTCAAGAATAATATCCTTTACCTTCATACGCGGATTGAAGGCTGCAGATGGATCTTGAAATACCATTTGAATTTTCTTGCGGTATTCTTTCGTTTGCTCAGAGTTCATATGTTGAATCTCTACACCATCTACATAAATCTCGCCTTCCGTAATAGGCAGCATCTTCATGATCATACGAACCAAAGTCGTTTTACCAGAGCCAGATTCCCCTACAATCCCAAGGGACTCGCCTTTTTCTAAGGTGATATTAATACTCTTACACGCTTCGAGCTCACCACCAGTAGGAAGTGGGAATCGTTTACATACATTTTTAATTCTACAGCGTAGTTAGTCAATGTAACGACCTCCTTCCAATGTTGGTACAGCATCTTTTAATTGTTTCGTATATTCATTAGATGGGTTTTCTAAAATATCTTGCGGTGTGCCAGCATCAACAACACGGCCCTTTTTCATAACAATGATATAGTCGGACATATAGGCCGCTACACCAAGGTTATGCGTAACCATTACGATAGCAGAATTATGCTCTTTAGCAAGTTCTAGCATTTGCATAACAACTTGAGACTGTGTCGTTACATCTAGTGCCGACGTCGGTTCATCACCGATGAGCAATGCTGGGTCTAAAGCTAATGCCATAGCAATACCCACACGTTGTCTTTGACCACCAGATAATTCATGTGGATAACGGCGCAATATATCTGCCCCATTAGGAAGAGAAACAGATTCTAATAACTCAATTGCTCGTCGATCACATTCATCATTGGTAATTTCTATATGAGATTTAAATAATTCTCTAAACTGTTTACCAATGCGAACTATTGGGTCTAAAGCACTACCACTATCTTGGAAAATCATGGCCATGTCTTTACCACGTATAGCTCTCCATTCAGACTTAGATAGGGTGCGAAGGTCTTGACCATTAAAGAGCATTGTACCATCTGTGACCTCACCACCTACAGGCAATAAACCCATAAGGGCCCGGATCACGGTAGTTTTACCGGATCCAGATTCCCCTACAATGGTCAATACCTTACCGCGTTCCAAGGTAAAGTTTACATCCATAACAGCAGGCACACCTTGGTACGCGATGTTAAGGTTCTCTACAGTTAGTATGTTTTCTGCCATTATAGCTCCTTATTATTTTGTAATTTTATTAGTAATCCAGTAGTAGTCACTTGGGTACATAACAGCACCTTTCAAGTAAGAACCAGTAACGATATTAGTTTTAGGGTAACCTAAGAACAATGCAGCACCATCATTCATCAATAATTGTTGAATTTGAATTGCATAGTCACGACGTTTTGCAGGATCAAATTCAGTTTCAGCAGCATCTAATAATTGGTCAACTTGTGGATTGGAGTAACCAGAACCGTTTTGAGGGTTGGAACCATCCACATTAGTATGCCAGTAGTTAGCTAAGAACCAGATTGGATCGCCTGTATTAGCAGTTACGATGTTGGAGATAAGCATATCATAGTCGCCATCTTGACCCATTTTATCGATCAAGTTATAGTCAACTGTTTTGATTTTCATGTCGATACCCACTTTTTTAAGGTCTGCTTGAACAGCTTCTGCATAAAGTGGTAATTCTGCACGAGAGTTATATACTACGAAGTCAAATGTCAATGGTTTGCCATCTTTATCAAGGATGCCGTCCCCATCAGTATCTTTCCAACCATCTTCTGCTAATAATTGTTTAGAACGTTCAGGGTTATACGCATTAGGATCTTTCAAATCTTTGAAGCCATAGTCCATGGATGGTGGAATTGGTGCGGAACCAGGAATGAATGTACCTTTTAACAATACATCAGCATAGTTTTTACGGTCTGTTGCGGAAATAACTGCAGCACGTACTTTGTCATCACCAAGAACACCTTTTTGGTTAATACGAGCCAATACTACGCGAAGAGATGCGATTTCATCAACCTTGAACTTATCGTTATTTTGGAATAAACCAATTTCACCAGCACCGATGTTAACAGCCATATCTACGTCGCCAGATTGTAAGCTCATAGCGCGAGTATTAGGGTCATCGATGGAAGGAATTTCTACAGTTTTAAATGGTACTGTACCATCCCAATAGTTTTCGTTAGCAGCCATCTCAGCACGTTCTTTTGTGAAAGATTTAACTACGTATGGACCTGTACCAATAGGACCTTCCTTGGCAAAGTTACGGCCATCTTTTTCAGATTGTACATCAACGATTAGGAACAATGGATCCGCTAAAAGGCCAGGCATATTAGGATATTCTTTTGTTGTATGAATAACTAATTGTTGACCATTAGCTTCCATAGAGTCATATTCGAAGAATGTTTTCGCACGATTGGATTTTTCAAAAGCCCGTTCGATAGATGCTTTAACTGCTGCAGCATCAACTTTTTACCATTAGAGAATTTCACCTTATCATTGATTGTGAAAGTCCACGTTTTATGGTCTGGGGATACTTCCCATTTAGATGCAATCCATGGTTGAGGTTTCATTTGTTCGTCAAACTTAGCCAATGTTTCGCCTACACCATAGCGCATAACAACCCATGCGAAGAAGTTTTCTGTAGGTTCTAATGTGGATGCGAAGTTAGTTACACCAACTTTTAAAACATCCTTATTAGCAGCACCATTATTATCAGAGCCGCAACCAGCGATGAAGGAACCCATCATTACAATGCTAAGACCTGCTAAGAGGGCTTTTTTCCAAGATTTTTTCATGTAAAATCTCCTTGTACCATTACATATAAACATAAAACATACACATCATGACCACTACAATCTACAATAGTCATAATGGAAAAACCTTATTACCGCCTATTTATATAACAACTTTCACAACACAACCTATAAATAAGCATCACACGTAACTAACCTTGGTTCTTAGGATCCACTACGTCCCGTAAGGAATCAGACCAAAGGTTAAAGATAGCAACTACGATAAGAATGGACATACCAGGGAAGGCCATCAGCCATGGACTGGTTTGTAAATATTGACGACCTTCGTTAAGCATAAGGCCCCATTCTGGTGTTGGCGGTTGAGCACCAAATCCAAGGAAGGAAAGACCTGCTACTTCAATCATGATAGCCCCAATATCAAGTGCCCCTGTTGTAACAACAAGAGGAAGGATATTGGGAATGATATGACGTCTTAGAATAGTCGTTGTAGAGGCCCCCATCATGACAGCCGCCGTTACATACTCTTCACCGCGAACTTTCAACGTCATAGACCGTACAAGACGAGCATATTTTGCCCAACCAACTACAGATAACGCTATAATCGTATTCACAATGCTACCACCCAAAATACCAGCAATAGCAATGGCTAATACTACGCCCGGGAAGGATAGCATAATGTCCGCAAGACGCATGAGGACCATTTCGATTTTCCCGCCGAAATAACCGGCAACGGCACCGATAATAGTACCAATGCTTACCATGATAACAACGATACTGACACCCATAAACAAGGATAACTGTGTACCATAAATGATGCGAGACAATACATCACGACCAAGCTTATCTGTACCAAACCAATGTTGACTACTTGGCGCTTGTAATGCTTGACTCAGATTTGAGCTAAAAGCATCACCCGGAGCAAGCCATGGTGCAAAAATAGCAATGAGTACAACAATAATCATCAATGTACTGTAGAAAGAGAACAGTTTATGTTTTTGAATAAATTCTGCCATTATGCTCTCTCCCTTTTTAATCTAGGGTCTAACAAGATATATGACGCATCAACTAATGCATTAATACACATATATGCTAAGGCAACCCACAACACAAAACCTTCGATCAATGGATAGTCGCGCATGGTAATAGCGTAAACTGCCATGTTCCCTAAGCCAGGCCAAGAGAATACCATTTCAATAACTGCAACACCGCCTAATAACCAACCGATAACAACGCCCAGTATAGTGATAAGTGGTAATACTGCATTAGGCAAAAATATGACCGAATAAAATTTTCATCTCACTCACACCACGAGCACGTGCGCCGATAACATAATCCTTTTGCATTTCTTCAAGAATAACGAGACGAACTTGGCGCATGTACTTGGACCCGACTACAACAGCTAATGTAACGGCTGGTAGAATTACACCGATAGGAGTTACACGAGAAGATGCAATAGGAACAAGTCCTAATTTAAGGCCAAAGATATAAATCAGTACAAGGCCTAACCAGAATGATGGCATAGACACGCCTACAAAGGAAGCAACGCGCAACAGATAGTCGATCCATTTGTTTCGATTTAAGGCGCTTATAATCCCTGCCGGCAATGCATAGAGCAATGTAAATACTAATGATGTACCTGCTAACATAACTGTCCCTGGCAAAGCCTCCAACATACGATCTACAACAGGCTTTTTAGCAGAGTAACTCATGCCCAAATCACCGTGTGCAGCATTTACAACCCAATTAGCATATTGTACTAAGAACGGTTTATCTAAGCCGAGTTGCGCACGCGTTTCATCAATAAGCTCTTGAGATACAATTGTATCTGCCGTTTCTAGTAACATCGTTACTGGATCGCCTGGTGCTAAATAAGTGAGACAAAATGTTAAAAAAGTAATGCCAAACAGTGTAACAATGAATTGACCTAGCTGTTTAGCAAAGCGTTTGCCCATAGGCGCCTCCTCCTATACTCTCTAAATACTACAATAATCTAAATGAACAACTAATATGCTTATCTCTCCCGATATAGCAGAGGTGCATATAGGAAAACGACAAAAAAGGTTAGTCCACCTGACTAACCTAAATTAAGTATAGTATGTACAATACCATACATTTAGAGCAGGCTTTCTGACTCATGATTCATCGCAATATTTCGGCCTTCCCAGTTTCCCAGTGACCCTATAATGAAACCTTGCTCCTCATTACAGCTATTTGCATAGTATGGGATTTACACCCATTTTCCTCTTTTACGCTCGGTGAATACCGACACTCACTAGTTCATTCATTTTTATCGATTATAAATATACTATATTAATATCCTGTTTACAATACATATACCCCTTAGGGGTATTCGTATATCGTAGATTTTAAATGTAATTTTTATACTAATAAAAAAATTATCGATTACTGAACAAGTCTCTATTTATGTATAAACCCATAAAAAAATCACTTTATATATATGATTTTTTTCCGTATTAACTGTATCCAACTGTATATATATTAATTATTATTATAATGGTAATTTTCTCATGAATTTTTTTATACATACCGAAAAAAACTCTTAATCACTTTAGCAACTATCAATTATTTATAATTAATAAAACCTTAATTAATAAGTCTGATTAATATACCAAAAAGAGGCTGTTATCTAGTAACAGCCTCTTATAAGACGAGAGTTATTTAATTAATCGATACTTTGTTGTAAAGCGGTGTGCTCTGCGTGTATCCCACGCTTTACGCAAAAACATAGATCACGAAACCGATGCTTACCGCTACTGCACTACCTACCATAGCATCAAAGCCACATGCGTAGATTGCATATAAACAGTAGATAACGCCTGCTCCGAACACGTAGTTGGAACGTTTAATGCGGCTTTCAGCTACACCAGCCATACGCATCATTGTAGGTACTGCCAAGATGCACAATACATACGGTACTACGTTAGTTACAACCGCTAAGTTTACTAAGATTTCAAATTGCTCACGCAAGGAGTCGCTTGCAGTGAACAATGTAAGTAATGTTTCAACAGCGAGTAAAATGAATACGCCACGAACAGGAGCGTCCTTGCTATTTACACGAGCGAATACTTTAGGGAAGTAACCGTGTTCCGCTGCGCTTTTGAATACGCGAGACAATGTGAATTGCCAGCAAAGTAAAGCACCAAAGCAAGAAATAACCATAGCAGCCATAACGATGTTTGCAATTGTATCATTGAACATGTATACGAATGTCAAACCGAATGGTGCGTTAGAATTTAATAAGTCAACGTTAGGAACGATACCGGCCATAACGTTTGTGGACAAGATGTAAATCACCGCCACTGCTAATGTACCCGCCACAGTTGCAATAGGTACGTTTTTCTTTGGATTCTCAACAGCATCAGCATTAGCCGCTGCGGACTCAAACCCTAGGAAGCCCCACAAAGTGAGGGAAATGGATTGTTTTACTGCATCGTAAAACGGAAGATCATTTGGGTTCCATGCCGCCCAATAGATAGACGGATCAAACCAATACCAGCCGATTGTACCGATTAAAAGAACCGGCACAATAGAGCCCCAAATAGTCATGTTGCTGAGTCGACCTGTGAAGCGATTACCACGGAAGTTCAAAATCGCTGCAAACCACAAGAGCACAATTGTTACTTGGCTTGTTTGTGTTGCATTAAGGTCAACACCAAAGAAAGCTGCGCCATAACCTACGGCAGAAACCGCGATGGCGATATTAGCAATGATGAGAGATATGCTGTAAGCATAGCTCGCCATAAAATGTCCAGTTTTACCGAAGCGGTGTTCTGCATAACCGCCCATGCCCCCTTTATTTTGGGAGAACATACCCGCTTGAGCAAATATACGCTAGTAAAAGCGCACCCACAGCTGTTACGAGCCAAGATAAAACTGAAATAGTACCAACTTGAGCCAAATTAGTTGGTAACATAATGATCCCAGCTCCTAGCATATTGGCTGCTACCATTGTGGTTAGCTGGAATACAGACATTTTTTTAGCGGTGATTTTCATGTATCAATCCCCTTTCGAAAGGTGAATTTTTTCTCGTCCATAATTCACTTAAATATAATATACCGCTAAGTAAATTCAGTTCGTGCTGTGATGGGCTTGAATGTGAATTTACCGTTGTTATTCTTATTACGAATTAAATAATAACACCTATGAACCCAAAAATGAAAGTACTTTATTGGCGGACAAGCATTATTACACGAATTGAATAAATTATAGTTAATTTATCATCTAAAACGAACAGAACTCATTTTAACAATGACAGGGTATATTTTTACCCCATTTTATTCTGTGTATATATGTAATTTTTACTATCTATCATGATTATAGTGTCGTAGTACAAGACTATTGTTTTCGAGCAGTCCACTGTATACGTACATAAATTTACACCATTTTAATAGTAATTTATCAATTAGAATAACTCTTTTCTAGAAATTATCTATCATTCAAATAAAAAAATCGATATACACATAAGCTTAAAGGTTAATATAAAGCGCTTTAACATAAGACTTATATGTATATCGATCTTAAATTTTCAATGACACAAGTAACTATGACTCTGAATGTTACTCTTATACAGGATGTGTCCCTAAATCAAAACATTAGGCTTACTAAAGCAGTTATGCTTGCACAGATTCAACAATTGCTTTCCACTGAGCAATTTGTTTTTCTTCTCCTGCGATAACAGCTTTACCATTGTTCCGTTGTCTTTCCACACATTCTGGAGCAGTACCAGAATAGTTATTACGGCCAGCTATGCAAGCTTCAATGGAAATGGCATCAAGGATATCTGCATCAAAATGGTCGGATATAGCTTTGAAATCCTCAACGGATAAATCAAGCAATACGCAACCTTTTTCAATACAATGATGTACAGCATTACCTACGATTTCGTGAGCTTCACGGAATGGAACGCCTTTTTTTCGCAAGGTAATCGGCCATATCTGTAGCATTAGAGAAGTCATCATCAAGGACAGCTTTCATATGCGCCCCATTGACCTTCATACCACGGACCATAGCCGCATTAATGGACAATGCAAAGTGTACTGTATCGATAGCATCAAAAATGCCCTCTTTATCCTCTTGCATATCTTTATTATATGTAAGTGGTAAGCCTTTTAATGTAGTTAATAAACCTAACAAGTGACCATAGGTGCGACCAGTTTTACCACGAACAAGTTCACATACGTCAGGATTTTTCTTTTGTGGCATAATGCTAGAGCCTGTGCAGTGAGCATCATCAAGTTCAATAAAATTAAACTCATTAGTAGACCACAAAATCAATTCTTCGCTAAGACGGCTCAAGTGCATCATCACAAGAGATGCAAAGGACAAGAATTCAACTACATAGTCACGGTCGGATACGGCATCCATACTATTTTCGTAAATACGGGAGAAGCCGAGTAGCTTTTGCGTATAGTTTGATCAATACCGTATGTAGAACCAGCTAAGGCCCCTGCACCAAGCGGCATGATGTCTGCGTGTTTGAAGACCATCAACAAACGGTCAAAGTCACGTTCTAGCATAGAGAAGTATGCCATCATATGATGACCGAACAATACAGGTTGTGCCCGTTGTAAATGCGTATAGCCAGGCATGATAACATCGCTGTATTTTTCAGCTGTTTCGATGAGGGCTTTTTGCATATCTACGATGAGCTCGCCCATTTCTACTACGGCTTTACGCACGTACATGTGTAAATCTACTGCACATTGGTCATTACGGCTACGACCTGTATGTAAGCGGCCACCTGCTTCACCGATATCATCGGTTAGGCGCTTTTCAATATTCATATGAATATCTTCAAGAGCCACGGAGAATGGGAACTCCCCTTTATCGATTTGGCCTTTAATCTTTGTTAAGCCCTCAACAATAGCGTCCCGATCTGCGTCGGAGATAATATTTTGTTTTGCCAGCATTGTAGCATGTGCTTTACTGCCTGCAATATCTTCGGCGTACATCCGCGCATCAAAAGCGATAGAGGATGTAAAATCCTCTACCGCTTTATCAGTGCCTTTTGTGAAACGCCCGCCCCACAATTTAGCCATTATTTACCTGCCTTTTCTTTCATTAATGCATTAATTTTAAGAGGTAAACCGAACAAGTTGATGAAACCAGCCGCATCAGCTTGGTTATATACATCATCTTCTTCAAATGTTACGAAATCTTCGCTGTACAAGGAGTATGGAGATGTAGCACCAGCAGAGATAATGTTGCCTTTGTACAATTTAAGTTTTACTTCACCAGTTACAGTTTTTTGAGTTTCATCAACAAATGCTTGCAAAGCGTTCATCAATGGTGCGAACCACATGCCATCGTATACAAGTTCAGCGTATTTGTTAGCAATGAGTTCTTTGTAGTGGTATGTAGCTCTGTCGAGGCAAAGGTATTCAAGTTCTCTGTGAGCATACATGATGATGGATCCACCTGGGTTTTCATAAACGCCACGGGATTTCATGCCTACCAATCTATTTTCAACGATATCTACAACGCCTACGCCATAGTGTGCACCGATTTCATTGAGTTTTTCTAACAATTGTAATGGAGTACCTTCTTGGCCATCTACTGCTACAGGTACGCCATCTTTGAAGGATACAGTTACATAACCAGCTTCATCTGGAGCTTGTTCAGGAGTGTGTGTTACCAAGTACACATCATCTTTAGGAGCATTTGCTGGATTTTCAAGATCGCCGCCTTCATGGGACAAATGCCATACGTTTTGGTCCATGGAATATGGATGGGACTTTGTAGCCACAACTGGAATGTCGTGTTTAGCTGCGTATTCCATGCAGTCTGTTCTGGATTTCAAATCCCATTCTCTCCAAGGCGCGATGATTTTCATATTAGGAGCCAATGCTTTGATAGCAAGTTCGAAACGAACTTGGTCATTACCTTTACCAGTCGCACCGTGAGCGATAGCATCAGCACCTTCTTTTTTAGCAATATCTACAAGGATTTTACCGATTAAAGGTCTAGCAAAGGATGTACCTAATAAATATTTGCCTTCATAAATTGCACCAGCTTTTACTGTTGGCCATACATAATCTTTTACGAACTCTTCTTTAGCATCAACGATGTACGCTTTAGAAGCACCAGATTTGATTGCTTTTTTCTCAACTGCATCATAATCCTCAGGTTGGCCCAAGTCTACGCACACTGCGATAACTTCAGCTCCATAATTTTCTTTTAACCAAGGAATGATAACAGATGTGTCTAGACCACCAGAATATGCGAGTACTACTTTATTTGCTTTACCCATGATAACACCTCATAAAAAACTTACTATGTATTTAAACTCATATAATCAATATTATATCAGATAATTGTGAAAGCACCGTGGCATCTAGCTCAACGGTCATTCCCTCTTTCTGACAAAAAATAGTATACACCTGCATAATTATAAATGCAAGTATTATTTTTATTCAATTTAGTAATGTATTTCGTAACGTAACCATCTTTACAAAAAAATCCCTGTTAGCTAATAGTAATCAGCTAACAGAGACTCTGGTATTGTTATTAAATTATTCATCCACAAGTTCCAAGTCTTGTTGGTATGCATAGTCCGCTTCCGCTTGTGTAATCATGCCTTGGTCTACCATTTGTTCAAGCACCAGTTTTTGTCTAGCCTTAGCCCCTTTATAGTTCGTATAGGGATCTAAGTAAGATGGCGCATTAGGTAGTGCTGCAAGAAGTGCACTTTGGCCTAATGTCAATCGGCTTGGGCTTGTTCCAAAGTAGCCATGCGCCGCTTCGTAGATACCGTAGTAATTATGACCATAATATACAGTATTTAAATACATGGTGAGGATTTCTTCCTTTGAGTAGTAATGTTCCATTTCACTAGCAAGGATTGCCTCTTCCACCTTACGACTCATAATCCGTTTTGATGAAAGGAAGAGATTTTTTACTACTTGTTGTGTAATAGTACTCCCCCCCTCTACAGTTTCACCTGCTATAGTATTGGTATAAAAGGCGCGAATAATACCGAGCACATCAATAGCTCCATGTTTATAGTACCGCTTATCCTCAATGGCGATAAGTGCATTCTTTGTATATTCTGGAATGACATCACCCTTCACCCAGTGTTCTTTAGAAACACGTTGATTAAGGGCCGCCTCTACCTTTCTTTAAATGTAAATATTCGTATGATACGATCCGTACGGCTGAGGGTATCTTCACTTTGTTCTATGCGTTTTTCAACAGTTGTGTGAGCCTTACTTTCACGATCTACACCTTGAAAGCTATGGTATCCGTCATATATAAACATGGCCAATATGATGACCACCACGAACACCACTAGATTTCGAAGGTAGCGAAACACTTTCATTGCTTTCACCTATTTCATAAAGGACCATAGTATACATACAGTTATTAACTAACAGTATATACAACGCCTTATATACATATACTACTATAATGTGTATTAAATGTATTGTATCACATCAATCAAGAAGAAGATATGTATAGATCTTGCTATATAGCTGTTAGGAAAAAGAATTCTAACAATATAAAAGAGAATCTTACTATTTATAACCAAGCGTATATCTACATATACAGATTTTTATTCATATTAGGTATACTTATTAAGTTGTATTATAAACTTTACATGGAGTATAATAGTAAAGATGATAAAAACATGCCCATTGGAGGAGTATTATGAAACAATGTATGGATTCAGAAAATCTACATCGTCGATTGCGTAAAATCCTTGGTCAAGTGCAAGCTATTGATCGAATGATTGAAGAAGACATTCCATGCGAAGATGTGTTGAGCCAAATTAATGCAGCTAAATCTGCACTACATAAAGTAGGTCAAGTAGTTCTTGAAGGACATATCAACCACTGCGTGCGAGATGGTATCGAACACGGTGACGTAGAGAAAACCATTAGCGACTTTACAAAAGCTGTAGAGCGTTTTGCAAACATGGGAAAATAAAGAAGAGGCTAAGAGACCTCTTCTTTTTTTACCAAAAACAAGGCTCTACTAAATCTCGAAGCCCCCACAAAAAAAGCAAATAAAAATCAGGGTTATAGGACAAAAATCAACTCTAATTAAAGCATCCATCATATATGGCTCAAGAAAAAAGGACTCTACATTCGTAGAGTCCTTTATATTACCACAAAGTATTAGTCGTGATTAGTTGTTAAGAATTCGCTCAATGCAGTGAGTGCATCGTCTTCGTCAGCACCGTCAGCTGTCAATGTAACAGATGTGCCTTTTGTAGCGCCCAAAGTCAATACAGTTAAGATGGATTTAGCATCAGCTGTTTTACCGTTAGCAGCGATTGTCACTTTGGAAGCGTATTTAGCAGCCAATTGTGTGAAAGCTGTAGCAGGACGAGCATGTAAACCAGATTCGTTAGTAATTTCTACTGTTAATTCTTTCATGATAACCTCTTTCTATCTCGATAGGTAGTACCTATCCCATACGTTCTAATAGATATATTGTATCAATTTCAAGCATTTTAATTCAAGTATATAAAAAGTTCTTTGCTATATACTGATGAGCTTAACACTTTTCTTAGAGTTATACAGAATTATAATAAGTCTTTTTCAGCTAGTACAGATTTAGCATAGTCTGTAATTTCTTCAGCTGTATCCATAGTAAGTACTTTATTAGCCACCTCTTCACATTCTACTTTAGAAACGGAACGCAAGATTTTCTTAATAAGTGGTATAGATGACGCTGTCATAGAGAATTCATCAAGGCCAAGGCCTAATAGAATCATAGTAGCTACAGGATCACTAGCTAGTTCACCGCACATGCCTGTAAATTTACCTTGTTCATGGCTCGCATCGATAACATGCTTGATAAGACGTAATACACCTGGATGCAATGGTTGATATAGAGAACCAATAGACTCGTTCATACGGTCTACCGCCAGTGTATATTGGCATAAATCATTTGTACCGATACTGAAGAAGTCCACATATTTTGCTAAGATTGGAGAAATAACAGCCGCCGCTGGTACTTCGATCATAATACCAACCTTGATATCCTTGTTGAATTCTTGCCTTCAGCTGTAAGTTCAGCCTTACATTCTTCAAGCATAGCATTCGCTTGTTTCACTTCTTCTACGGAAGCAATCATAGGGTACATGATGTGAATATCGCCAAAGGAACTAGCACGCAATAACGCACGTAATTGTACTTTAAAGATATCCGGACGGTTCAAGGAAATACGAATCGCACGATAACCAAGGAATGGATTCATTTCACTTGGCAAATCAAGGCATTTCAATTCTTTATCGCCACCGATATCCATGGTACGGATAATAACAGGTTGGCCCTGCATATCTTCTGCAACCTTTTTATATTCTTCAAACTGTACATCTTCTGTTGGCAACTCGTCGTTTTCCATGTACAAGAATTCTGTACGATATAAGCCAATACCTTGTGCGCCCATTGTAAGAGCGTGTTTAGCATCTTTAGACTTACCGATGTTACCGAATAATTCTACATGATGACCATCAGTTGTTGTAGCTTCAAGATTGGCAGATTCGCGCAAGCGTTTCAATTCCTCTTGGTATGCAGCCGCTTGATTTGTATATTCAGTCCAATCCGCATCAGATGGATTTGTTTCCACAATACCATCTGTACCAAGTACAACTGCTTTCTCGCCATCTACGAAGCCTTCAATATCACCAACGCCCATAACGGCAGGAATTTCCAAGGTGCGCGCCATGATAGCTGCATGAGATGTAGGGCCACCAGCAGCTGTTACAATGCCTTTTACCACATTTTTATCAAGAGAAGCTGTATCAGATGGTGCCAAATCGTGAGCCACCAAGATAACCTCCCCAGAAATATGGGATAAACCTCGAGGGTTCATGCCTAACATATTGCGCATCAAACGATCACCAATATCTTTGATGTCTGCACCGCGTTCACGCATGTATGGATCTTCCATACCGAGGAAGATATTCGCAAAGGTTTCAATGGTTTGAGCTGTAGCCGCTATCACATTTGTATGGCTAGTCTCAACAAGGGATTTAATACCATCAGACAAAGATGGGTCTTGCGCGATTTGCATATGCGCTTCAAAAATAGCCGCCTCTTCAGGGCCCATGTCTTTCAACGCCTTTTGACGAATTGTATCTAATTGCTTTAAGGTAGCTGCCATAGCAGAAGCGAACTTACCAATTTCCGCTTCTACCTTATCCTCTGCTACAGTGTAATCAGGAATGACAATTTCCTCTTGAATATATCTATATACATTGCCTACTGCAACGCCACGAGATCCAGAAATCCCTTGAATTCGCATATGTGTTCCTCTTTCTATTACGATAAACTACATTACTCTATATTCTATCATTTCTCTGACAAACAATAAAGTAATTAGACAACATCTATCAGCCTTAAGCGGCATCCCACATGGGTTGTTTTTGACGCATCAATCAATTTAGCTCGGCACTAAAAGAAGGTTAATTTTTCGTCTATTTCACTATAATTTTATAAAGTTCCACCACATAATTAAGGGTCATTTATGATATAATAATATAGAATATATAATAATATACATATGAGACTTTCACGGGCTTCATGGTGAAAGTCTTACTTATTGATAGGAGACTTTATGAAATTAACTAAAATGCATGGTCTTGGCAATGATTTCATCCTCTTTGCCGACCCTCAGGTGCTAACAAGGACTATACTGATTTGGCGATACGCCTTTGCGATCGTCGTACTGGTATCGGTGCTGATGGTCTTGCCATTCTAGTTCCTTCTGAAACCTGTGATGTGCGCATGCGCATTATCAACTCTGATGGTAGTGAAGCAGAAATGTGCGGCAATGCAATCCGTTGCTTTGCCAAATATGCCTATGAACATGGAGAAATTACTAAAGAAACTTTCACCATCGAAACCTTGGCCGGTGTAATGAAACCTACCTTAACCATCGAAAATGGCATCGTAACACAAGTTACAGTAGACATGGGCAAGCCATTCTTTGCAGCCCAAGACATTCCGATGGATGTAAATATGGATAAGGTTATCGATGTAGACCTCGATGTAAACGGCGAAACAGTAACGGTAAGCTCCGTATTACTCGGCGTGCCTCATACAGAGGTGTATATCAATGACATTACAACGGCACCTGTAACGACACAAGGTCCTATCATTGAAAAACACGATGCATTCCCATCCAATACAAATGTTAACTACATTGAGGTAGTAAATGATAAGCACATCAAGGTTCGCACATGGGAACGCGGTGCCGGCGCTACCTTAGCATGTGGTACAGGCTCTTGTGCCTCTGCTGTTATGTCCTTTGAAAAAGGCTTAACTGGTCGCGAAGTCGATGTAGAGCTTTATTTAGGAACATTACATATTTCATACCTGGAGGATGGCACGGTGCTCATGACTGGCCCTGCTGAGGAAGTCTTCGAAACAGAACTTCCTATTGATTAAGATGAAGTGGTTACAACTCATATTAAATGCGTTTCTAAAGTATCAACAAGGCCGTTCTCTAATGCCGAAAAATACGGAGTCGCTCATAGTTTACTCATATCTATCCTCGTCATTATCATCGCCGTAGCTAGCGGTATTGCTATTGGTTACGCCTTGATAGTGGTATGGTGTATCATGGCCTATGTATTCTATCGCAAAGGATACCAACCAAAAGAACTGCTAAACCTATCATGGACAGGTGCTAAAACCTCGATTGTAGTAATGCAAATATTCTTACTTATCGGTTGGCTCATTGCTATGTGGCAAGCAGCAGGCATCATCCCTATGATTATCGCCACCGGCATCGACTTGATTGATCCGTCCCTCTTTATTGCTTGTGCCTTCTTAATAACAGCGATTGTTAGCATGCTATTAGGTACAGCTTTCGGTACTGTAGGCACCATAGGCATTGTATTCATCACGATGGCAAGAGCCGGTAATATTCCAGAGGATATCGTAGCAGGTGCCATTATAGCCGGTGCATACTTTGGTGATCGTAACGGCCCATTGTCATCTAGCGCATCACTGGTAGCAGCCTTAACACATACTAAGGTTTCTAGTAATATACCAATTATGTTTAAAGCGGGACTACCTGCACTTGTTATTTCTACAGTGCTCTACCTAATACTGTCCCAGTGGTTCCCGCTAAACTATGAAAATAGTTTGTTATCCGATACAATCCATTTTATCTTCAATATTGATTGGACATTGTGGATTCCAGTGATTATCGTCATCGCTTTATTGCCTTTGAAAGTATCTATCCGTTGGCCTATCGGCCTCAGCGCATTAGCCGCAGCCATTCTGGCTTATACTAATCAAGGGGCTACCCTTTCCGATTTAGGCTGGTATACCTTAACGGGCTTTGAGCTACCACATTATAATCCACTGGCCAATATCATTCATGGCGGCGGATTACAAACGATGTTTATCCCTACATTATCCATCTTTATGGCCACTGCCATTTCTGGCATGCTCGAAGGGGTTGGCTTCTGGAATGATATTAGACAACTATTAGAGCGAGCTAAAACGCGGAGCGATGTATTTGCTGCCAATGTAGGTCTCGCACTCTTAACAGGCGCTGTAGGTTGTAGCCAAGCTATAGCGGTTGTAATGACACATTCTATTATGCGCATTACCTACGCGCAACGGGGTATTCAAGATGAAGATGTGATGCTCGACTTTGAAAACAGTGGCATTCTCATTGCCGCCTTACTACCATGGAACATCGCCGCTTATGTACCTGTAGTTATGATAGGTACTAGCACAGCCGGCTATGTACCCTTCGCCTTCTTCCTATATCTTGTGCCAATCATGTATTGGTTACGATTACGGAAGCAAGATCAATCATACGCTAATTACAAGATCAGCCAACCATAGGCTAATTAATTTATCTTATCAAGGGGAATTTGTATGATTTACACCATTACCTTTAACCCAGCCCTCGATTATATCGTGCGCCTAGATCACCTCAAGACGGGCACCATTAATCGTACAACTCAAGAATACGTTCTTGGTGGTGGCAAGGGTATCAACGTATCTATCGTACTCAACAACTTGGGCATGGATACAACGGCACTCGGTTTCATCGCCGGCTTTACAGGTGAAGAAATCGTTACGCAGCTCAATAGCTTCGGCGTAAAAGAAGATTTCATTCGACTCCGCGAAGGATTAACCCGCATCAATGTTAAGGTGAAAGCCTCTGATGAGGAAACAGAGATCAACGGCCGTGGACCAATTATCTCGAACGACGAATTAGAAGCCCTCTATAAACAGCTCGACGCATTGACAGATAAGGATACACTAATCCTTGCAGGCAGTATTCCTTCTAGCTTACCTAGCGATATGTACGAGCTCATTATGGAGCGCTTGCAACATAAAAACATTCGCATCGTCGTAGATGCTACAAAGGATTTACTTACACGAGTATTGCCATATAAACCGTTCTTGATTAAACCTAACAATCATGAGCTTAGCGAAATCTTTGGTCGCCCCCCTTTCTACAAAGGAGGACCTCGTAGAAGCTGCTAAAGCATTACAAGAGAAAGGTGCACAGCATGTGCTTATCTCTATGGCTGGTGATGGAGCTATCTTGGTCGCAGCTGATGGCACTGTATATACGAGCCCTGCCCCTAAGGGGACGCTCGTAAATTCTGTAGGCGCCGGCGATTCCATGGTAGCAGGCTTTATTACAGGCTTTGAAAAGACAGGCGACCTACAAGAGGCTCTATACTGGGGTATCTCCAGTGGCTCTGCCTCCGCTTACTCTGAAAACCTCGCTACACTGGCAGAAGTAGAAGCATTACTTTCACAAGTACGAGTTAACTAGTTTTACATTTTATTTGCATCAAGGAGTACACATATGCAAATCACTGATTTATTAAAACCTCAATCCGTCCTGCTAAATGCAGACCCTGTTACAAAGGCTGATGCTATTTATACCTTAGGCGAGTTAATGGAAAAAGGTGGCAACCTCATCGACAAAGGTGAGTACTTAGCAGCCGTTTTCGCTCGTGAAGAATCTGGCTCTACCGGCCTTGGTGACGGCATCGCTACACCACATGCTAAATCTGCAGGCGTAAAAGAAGCAGGCCTAGCAGCTATGGTTGTGCCTCACGGCGTAGACTTCGAAGCACTCGACGGTCAACCATCTCGTTTATTCTTCATGATCGCAGCCCCTGAAGGCGCTGCAGACACTCATGTAGAGGTATTGAGCCAATTAGCTATGATGGTTATCGACCCTGATTTCAAAGAAGCCCTCATCGCTGCTCCTACTGTAGAACGCTTCTTGGAACTCGTAACAGCTAAAGAGCAAGGTAACTTTGACCCATCCGTTGAAGGATATATCAAACAGCCAGAATCTCAAGAGACTCCAAGTATTACCGATGCTATCGAAGCTAAAGCTACGGAAGCTATCGAAAAAGTGGCCCCTAAGATTTCTGTAGATAACCCGCACTACGATGTATTGGCTGTAACTGGTTGCCCTACTGGTATTGCTCATACCTACATGGCTGCGGAATCTTTAGAACGAAAAGCCAAAGAAATGGGCATTTCCTTAAAGGTTGAGAAAAATGGTGCTTCTGGTGTTAAAGATGCTCTTACAGCAGAAGAAATCGCTCATGCTAAATGCATCATCGTCGCTTCTGACCGTCAAGTAGAAATGGCTCGCTTCAACGGCAAGCCTATGATTCAAACGAAGGTTGCGAACGGTATCAATAAAGCAGAAGAACTGTTAACAGAAGCCATGGCTGGCACAGCAGCAGTATACCAAGCATCTGCAGCAGACCGCGAAGCTGCTGAAATCGCTGCTAGCGCATCTGACAGCGTAGGTCGTCAAATCTACAAACACTTAATGAACGGTGTATCTCACATGTTGCCATTCGTTATCGGTGGCGGTATCTTGATTGCCCTTGCATTCCTATTCGATACATTTGATCCTGCGAACCCTAAAAACTTCGGTTCTGGTACACCTTTATCTGGCTTCTTAATGCAAATCGGTGGCGCATCCTTTGGATTCATGTTGCCAGTATTAGCTGGTTACATTGCTATGAGTATTGCTGATTGCCCAGGTCTTGTAGCTGGTTTCGTTGGTGGCTTGTTAGCTAACCAAGGTGGCTCTGGTTTCCTTGGCGCATTAATCGCCGGCTTTGCAGCAGGTTATTTAGTATTATTAGTTAAAAAATTAGTCTCTGGTTTACCTCAAGCGTTAGAAGGTACAAAACCAGTTCTCTTCTATCCTGTACTTGGTGTATTGTTCATAGGTCTTGCCATTACCTTCGTAATCAACCCTCCTGTATCTGCACTTAACCACTGGTTAATGGATTCCTTGCAATCTATGGGCACTACTAGCCGCGTATTGTTAGGCCTCATCTTTGGCGCTATGATGTCCGTTGATATGGGCGGTCCTGTAAACAAGGCGGCTTACGTTATCGGCACTGGCGCACTTGCTACTGGTGAATATGGTATTATGGCGGCTGTAATGGCAGGTGGTATGGTTCCTCCGTTGGCAATCGCTCTTTGTACTACATTCTTCCCTAGCCGCTTTACAGAAGCAGAACGTAAATCTGGTATCACTAACTACATCATGGGCCTCTCCTTCATCACAGAAGGTGCTATCCCATTTGCAGCGGCTGATCCAGTTCGCGTATTGCCAGCTTGCATCATCGGTGCTGGTACAGCTGGTGCGTTGTCCATGTTCTTCGAATGTACATTACGCGCTCCACATGGCGGCATCTTCGTAGTACCTACAATCGGTAACCCACTTCTATACCTTGCATCCATCGCAATCGGTTCCGTTGTGGCTTGCTTCATCTTGGCACTTGTAAAACCAAGCCTAAAAAAATAATTGTAAAAGCTAGTTTAATACTAGTACATATGACAAAAACGTACATAAGCTAAATAAGTACATATAGCAAAAGGACTAGAACAAAATGTTCTAGTCCTTTTCTTATGTAAACTATCGACTTACATCATCATAAAATATACCAAATACTTTCTTGAAAACTCGATTTGCTACATGATAGCTTTCAAAATCAAAGTCAGTCGGTGTTAAAAATGTAACATGCTCATATCCTTTATAACCTGGTTGTGTAGGTTTACTTTCACCATTAAGAGTATAATCCTGTTGCGCCTTAACAGTACCTACAATACCAGATTCATCCATTTTAAGATTCCATATATCATTTAAACTAAAATCAGGAAATCGTTGTTTAAACTCTGGCATTTTTGCTACTAAATTGGCAAAGGAGTAATTTAAGTTATAGTCATACCGAATTGTGTATTCCCGAATCAAATCAGAAGACGGTAATACAACGTATATCTTAGTCTCTATACTTTTTGTACGTGCATCGGTAGATATATCTCGAAGTGTGCTCAACTCAATATATTTACCATCTCCACCACCTGTGTCACCTTTAGAAACGATATGTTCAAAACGACTGGTATCTTGTAGTTCAGCATTAGAAACAGCTTTTACAGAATTAAAAGAAATACACCAAATACATAGTAGTGCCAGAAAAAATAAGAAACGTTTCATAAGGCACCTCATTTCACCACAATATCATCAAAATGCTGCTGATATGCAACGACAAACATGGCATCTGCTATAGCAAAAAGATCTTGATCTGAACGACTACGGTCAAGCGGTCGTGATTGATGTAGCAATCTAGCTGGGCTATTAACCACAGTGCCATCCCAAGTGTATCGTTTGACCGCTTGTAACTCAATTTGTATACCAGAATCATCTTGTGCAGCCTTAATAACAGCATACATAGCTGGCGACGGTTTTACACTCTTCTGGGCTTGTATTAAGCTAGCCAAGGAATAATTCGTATCATAGGTAGCAGTCAATTCATATTCCGTAATAGCCCAATCACGAGCACGTTCGCTAACAGAATAAATAATACCTTTCAGCTTATAATGTGGAGCTGCATACTCTAAACTTTCCACAGAATAGGTATTTAAAAAGAATACATCCCTATTACTTGAATTATCATCATAAGAATATGTTTTCTCATATACATTTTTAAACTGGGGCGAACTATTTAACTCATTAATCGATATCGCTTGTGTCTGTATGGTAAAAGTAGCTAGTACCATACAGGCTAGCAAGAATTTTCTAAACATACTCTCTCCTTTATAATTGAAATTCCGTTAAATTACAAAAAAGCATATCATATTTTATAGAAAGATGTACACATACGAAAAAAATGCCATTTCAAATCATTATAGATAATATAAAAAGTAATGATCACTATTGTACGTACTTTTAAATTTATTTATATTTTTTTCTAAGTTTATCTTCTTCGTACTCATCCAGTATTCATCTATCCTTCTATAAATTGTACAAATATATCGATTTATGTTAAACTATATAAATATAAATAAATTTTAAAATTATAAATTATTTTTTTCAATTCTAGTTCGGAGAGTAATTCATGAAATCATCTAGGAAACGTAAGGTTACTGCTGCATTTTTTGCAGCTGCAGCGTTGGGTGGTGTTGCCCACGCAGCCCCTACCCTCAACATGAATGATTTGGTAGGTTCGAACACTACCACTGAATCAACGGCTCAAGGCAATAATAATATTGCTACTCCAGTCGTACGACCTATGGCAACTCAGCCTACCCCTGTAACTACACAATCATTTCCAAAGGTAACACCTTTAATACCGCGTGTACGTCCAGTACCTGTAAACGATATTGCAAAAGCTTTATCAGATCAACAACGGGCTGTTTCACAACCACAATATGTTGTTAACAAACAAACTAATGCTGTCATGGAACCAACATTGGCCATGCATAGCTTGATGAACGTACAACGTAAAACTGAACCTGTTACAGTACAAAAACAAGTTGATGGCAAACAGCAAGTACAAACGACACAGGTACAACGTACTCCTGTAATGGTTCAACAAGAATCTACAACACCTTTAGTTATTGCTAATACAACTCAAACTAAAGCCGTTGTAGCAAAACAAAAATTAACTATTCGAGATATTCAACGTGCAGAACGTGAAAGATTAGCTCAATTAGCAGCAGAAGAAGCCGCACAACAAGCAGGTACAAACCAAGTTGATCAGCAAATGGTTGCTCAAAAACAAGCTGAAGCTCAGCGTCAAGCTGCAATTCTAGCAGAACAGCAACGTCAAATGGCTATGCAAGCGGAACAGCAACGAATTGCACAGCAACAAGCTGAGGCTCAACGCCAAGCTGCTTTGCAAGCTGAACAACAACGTATTGCAGAACAACAAGCCGAGGCTCAACGCCAAGCTGCTTTGCAAGCTGAGCAACAACGTTTAGCTACCGAGCAAGCTGAAGCTCAACGTCAAGCAGCTCTAAAAGCTGAGCAAGAGCGTATCGCTGCACAGCAAGCTGAACAAGCTCGTATCGCTGAAGCACAACGTCAAGCGGCAGAGCAAGAACGTCTTCGTATCCAAGAAGAACAACGTCGCATTGCACAACAACAGGCCGAAGCTCAACGTCAAGCAGCTCTAAAAGCGGAACAAGATCGTATTGCAGCTCAACAAGCTGAACAACAACGTATCGCTGCAGAGCAAGCTGAAGCTCAACGTCAAGCGGCTTTGCAAGCCGAACAACAACGTATTGCTGCTGAACAAGCTGAAGCTCAACGCCAAGCTGCCTTAAAAGCTGAACAACAACGTATTGCTGCAGAGCAAGCTGAGGCTCAACGTCAAGCGGCTCTAAAAGCGGAACAAGATCGTATTGCAGCTCAACAAGCTGAAGCTCAACGTCAAGCGGCTTTGCAAGCTGAACAACAACGTATTGCAGCAGAGCAAGCTGAAGCTCAACGTCAAGCGGCCTTAAAAGCAGAACAAGATCGTATTGCAGCTCAACAAGCAGAGCAACAACGTATCGCGGCCGAGCAAGCTGAGGCTCAACGCCAAGCCGCCTTAAAAGCGGAACAAGATCGTATTGCAGCAGAACAAGCTGAAGCTCAACGACAAGCTGCCTTAAAAGCTGAACAAGAGCGTATCGCAGCAGAGCAAGCTGAAGCTCAACGTCAAGCGGCTTTGAAAGCTGAACAAGAACGTATCGCTGCTGAACAAGCTGAAGCTCAACGCCAAGCCGCCTTAAAAGCTGAACAACAACGTATCGCTGCTGAACAAGCTGCTCGCCAACGTGCAGAAGCTGCTGCTAAAGCTGAGGCAGAACGTCAAGCGGCTATAAAAGCTGAACAAGAGCGTATCGCAGCAGAGCAAGCTGAGGCAGAACGTCAAGCAGCTTTGAAAGCTGAACAACAACGTATTGCTGCCGAACAAGCTAAAGCTGAGCGTGAAGCGGCACTCAAAGCTGAACAAGATCGCATTGCAGCACAACAAGCAGAAATGGCTAGACAAGCTGCAATTAAAGAAGAACAAGAACGTTTAGCTGCTGAACAATTAGCAAAAGAAGAAGCTGAATCCGCTGCTAAAGCGCAGGCTGAGGCAGAAGCAAAAGCTAAAGCTGCCGCTAAAGCTCAGGCTGAGGCAGAAGCAAAAACTAAAGCTAAAGCCGAAGCTGAGGCACAAGCTAAAGCTCAAGAAAATAAATTACCTCAATCTTATGTAGATGCTCGTAATGAAGCTTCCACTAAAGGTACTGGTGTAACGGAAGAGAAAAACATTCTTTCTCAACCAATAGAACCGCCATTGCAAGCCGATACGTCTGCGAAGATTAGCCTTGCTTTCGACGTGAAGAATTATGAATCCATGTCTACTACTGTAGATAATAAGGAAATCAAATATCGCGCCTTCGAATATATCCCTTACGTGGCTAATCCAATCGATATCGATCAACAGTACATGAACATTTATGTACCAGAAGAATACTTCAACAATGGTACTGTAAATGGTTACAATGCGCAAACAGCCCCTATCTTCATGCCAAATGCGGTAGGTGGTTATATGCCAAGCCAAGCTATGACTCCAAAAGTGGAAAATGGCAAACCTAATAGTGTTCTTTACGCATTATCCCGTGGCTATGTAGTAGCTTCCCCGGCTACACGCGGTCGTACAAATAAGCATCCGATGGCAACTTTATCGGCAAAGCGCCTGCAGTTATTGTTGACTTACAAGCTGCCACAGCATACTTACATGCTAACGATTCCACAATGCCAGGTAATGCAAACCGTATCATCACTAATGGTACAAGTGCTGGTGGTGCTGTATCCTTATTGCAAGGTGCCACTGGTAACAACTCTGATTTCCAACCATATTTACAAGCATTAGGTGCTGCTACAGCGGCAACCAATGTATATGCAGTTTCTGCCTATGCACCTATTACAAACCTTGATGCGGCTGATATGGCCTATGAATGGAGCTATAAAGGTATTACATCTTTCAACAAAGTAACGATGGGCCAAGGTGAATTGCCTCAAGCCAACGTAGGTGGCAATACAGCTCCTCCGCAACGTACAATGCAACGTGTAAACTTGAATACTGATGATGTAGCATACTCTAACTTACTAAGTGAACACTTCCCAGAATACGTAAATAATTTACAATTGCATGACTCTATGGGGCGTGTATTGAAACTAGATAAGAATGGCAATGGTACTTTCAAAAATTATGTGAAAGCATTCATCATCGATGCAGCTAATAAAGCACAAGCTAAAGGTACTGATTTATCTAAACATACATACCTTGTACGAGATAATAAAACAGGCGCTATTAAAGATATTAACTGGGAAGCTTACAATCAATTTGTAAGTCGTTCTAAAGCACCAGGTGCATTCGACTCCCGTTCTAATGACTCTGGCGAGAATAACCTATTCGGTACAAGTGCTACAGATAATAATCACTTTACAATTACTGCTGCATTACACGATACAACACCAAACCAAGATGTATACGTAGAAAATGCTAAAATCGTTACTATGATGAACCCAATGAACTATCTCGGTTCTCCAGCAGCGACAAATGCACGCTACTATCGTATCCGCTATGGTACAGCTGATAGCAATACATCCGTAGCCATCCCATTAATCGTAGGTACACGTGCTCAAAACCTTGGGTACAACGTAGATATGGCAACACCATTTGGTGTAGACCATTCTGGTGACTACGATTTAGATGAATTATTCAACTGGATGGACAATATCGTTAAAAACGGTAGATAATAACAACTAAATACATACCATAACAAAAAAGGAGCTACCTAGTAGCTCCTTTTCTTTATGTCAAATTAAATATCCCTAACATAAACTTCCACTATGTTAAGTACGAAAAAGCCCCTCAAAACGAGGGACTTTGCTCTATTAGGAAAGCATATTCACAGCTTTCACCAATCATATTCTATTACACTTCAGGGAATAAAGCTGTAGACAAGTAGCGTTCACCTGTATCAGGAAGAATTACTACGATGTTTTTGCCTTTATTCTCAGGACGTTTAGCCAATTCTTGAGCAGCCCAAAGAGCAGCACCAGAGGAGATACCAACTAGGATACCTTCTGTATGACCAAATGCTTGAGATGTAGCAAATGCATCATCATTAGTTACTTGGATTACTTCATCGTAAATATTAGTATCCAAAGTATCCGGAATGAAGCCAGCGCCTAAGCCTTGGATTTTGTGAGGACCAGGTTTGCCATTGGACAATACTGGGGAATCAGTTGGTTCAACAGCCACAATTTTTACATCAGGGTTTTGTTCTTTTAAATAACGACCTGCACCTGTTAAAGTACCGCCTGTACCAACACCTGCTACATAGATATCTACTGCACCATCTGTATCTTGCCAGATTTCAGGACCAGTTGTTTTATAGTGAATTGCTGGGTTTGCTTGATTTACGAATTGACCCGCCTCGATCGCACCAGCTGTAGCTGTTACGATTTCTTTAGCTTTTGCAATAGCACCTTTCATGCCAAGAGAGCCATCAGTCAACACGAGTTGAGCACCATAGCCAAGCATCAATTTACGGCGTTCGATGGACATTGTTTCTGGCATTACGATTACAACTTTATAGCCAAGAGCAGCACCAACAGCGGATAAACCGATACCAGTGTTACCAGATGTAGCTTCTACGATTGTACCACCTGGTTGTAATTCACCAGATTCAACAGCTGCTTGAATAATTGCTGCAGCAATACGATCTTTAACAGAGCCACCTGGATTAAAGTATTCCAATTTAGCAAAAATATTTGCATCTGCGCCATATTTTTTACCAAAACGTGTAGCTGCCAACAAAGGTGTTTTACCAATTAATTCAACGAAAGATTTTGCAATATTAGACATAATAGTTACTCCTTATTAAATAGAACCATCCCAATTATCATATTTTGTATCAAGCTTAGCGTAAGTTCCATCAATTACATCTTGAAGAGTTACGTTTTCTAGATAATCATGAATATAGTTTTGTAATCCTGCCCAGAAACCAACAGTTCTTTCATTGATTACTGTATCAGTACTCACCCCTTCATCAAGAGTAGAGATGATAGCCATGGATTCTTCCGTGGCAAGCAAAATTTCAATAATAGTGTACTCTTTAGGGCTTTAGATAAGCGATAGCCTCCGTATTTACCACGAATACTATCCACTAGGTTAGCGGCACCCAAACGAGCCACAATACCCTCAAGGTATTTCTCAGATATACCTTGTCGTTCTGCAACGGATCGCAAGGAAACCGGTTTATCCTGACCTTGCTCTGCTAAATCGATGAGAACCATCAATGCATAGCGACCTTTTGTGGAAATCCTCATATATCTTGCCTCTCTTTGTAAAAGTTAGTGCTAACACACCCCATGTTATAAAGCACTTATCCTACTTCGTTTATAAAACCTTGTGTATCACTAGGAATTAATTTCATTATAGACCACTAAATTCAAAAATGCAAGAACTTATTTCCTACTTTTACAAAGGGATATTTAAAACCCTTATATTTATTGGCCTAAGCCTATATTATTGATTTATTTTATTCTATTATTAGACTTGCAATCACACCTATCGAAACATTAATTATTTTGACATAACACAAAAGGACTAGCCCGAAGGCCAGTCCTTTTGCGTATAGTTTGTAGTTTGTTATATGAGGTTTACCATGATGAATTGGAGAGGGTTCATCTGGTATTGGGACTTACCGTATCGTCAGGAAAACGATGCGCGCCCGTTTTGTCATTTGAGGAGTTGTCTAGATTATTCTAGCGTTTAGGTTATTTCTAAATTAGATTTTACCTACTAGATCAAGGCCTGGTTTCAATGTGTCTTTACCTGGTTTCCAACGTGCAGGACACACTTGGTCACCATGTTTTGCTACGAATTGAGCTGCTTGTACTTTACGAACCAATTCCTCAGCAGAACGGCCGATACCCATATCATGGATTTCAGCTGTACGAACGAAACCTTCTGGATCTACTACGAATGTACCACGGTAAGCCATAGCAGATTCTTCTTGGAATACGTCGAAGAAATCAGCTAATTCATGTTTTTTATCAGCTAACATGTAGTACTCGATTTTATTAATGCTTGGAGAAGCATCAGACCATGCTTTGTGAACGAATTCAGAGTCACAAGATACGGAGTAAACTTCGCAACCTAGTTCTTTCAATTCTGCATAAGAGTTTTGTACGTCTTCTAATTCTGTAGGACAAACAAATGTGAAGTCTGCTGGATAGAATACGAAGATGGACCATTTGCCCAACACATCGGCAGTACTAACTTTTACTAATTCAGGTTTTTTGAAAGCATCTAGAGTAAATTCAGGAAGTTGTTTACCAATAATAGACATATTATGTCCTCCTTAATTGAGTTCCAATGTAACAATTATATTATTATCAGTGTACTTATCACCAAATCTATATTTATATCTATCTTTGTCTATATAATAACAAATATCATTCAAGATTGCAAGTGTTATTTTTTTAAATTTATCGATATTTTTTTCCAATATTTTTTTCGATATGAATAAAAGAAGAAAGATGCTCATTTCTGAGCATCTTTCTTCTTTTTACGTACTACAATAGATTTACTACTTACAGTAGCATTATCAAAAGCGATTAAACCTGCTACATTAGCAAGCCCTCTCCGTGCTATATGACCAGTTGTAGATTGTTCTTTACCCGATTTACCATATACAAACTGCTCTAATTTAAGTGCAGCTAATATAAATATACCTATAATAGATAAAATGAGATCCCATGGCTCTACTCTATTTTTTTAGTTCCAAAATCGCATCTACGAAACCGCGGAATAATGGATGTGCATTATTTGGACGGGATTTAAGTTCTGGATGCGCTTGTGTACCGATGAAGAATGGATGGTTCTTCACTTCAATACTTTCAACTAAACGACCATCTGGAGATGTACCAGAGATAACAAGACCAGCATCAGTCAATTGTTGACGATATTCATTGTTGAACTCATAACGGTGACGATGACGTTCATAAATCAAATCTTCACCATAAGCTTCATGAGTTTTTGTACCTGCTTCTACTTTACAAGGATAAATACCAAGACGCATTGTACCGCCTTTTTTATCTACATCAACTTGATCGCTCATCAAGTCGATTACTTTGTATTTAGCATTTTCGTCGAATTCGCTAGATGTAGCACCTTCCATGCCACATACATTACGAGCAAATTCCATTACTGCAGATTGCATACCAAGGCATAGACCGAGATATGGAATATTATTTTCACGAGCATATTGAATTGTACGAATTTTACCTTCTACACCACGGGACCCAAATCCACCAGGTACGATGATACCTTCAATACCATCAAATACCTCTTTAGGATTTACAGATGTATCATCAAGTTCTTCGGAGTCAATCCAACGAATATTCACTTTAGTACCCGTAGCAATACCAGCATGATCTAGAGCTTCAACTACGGATAAATACGCATCATGTAATGCTACATATTTACCAACGATAGCAACTGTAATGTCTTTACTAGGGTTCAAGATTTTATGAACCATTTCTTTCCATTCAGTCATATCGCAAGGGCGTTCTTCAAGGCCTAATTTTTTGATAACAATATCATCAAGACCTTGATCTTGCATCATCAATGGTACTTCATAGATGGAGCTGCAAGTTTGGTTTTCAATAACTGCTTCTGGTTCTACGTCACAGAACAAAGCAAGTTTTTCTTTCATTTCATCAGAAATGTGTTTTTCGCTGCGGCATACCAAGATATCTGGTTGAATACCAATGCTGCGCAATTCTTTTACGCTGTGTTGTGTAGGTTTAGTTTTCAACTCGCCTGCTGCATTGATGTAAGGCACCAATGTTACGTGAATGTAAAGTACATCATTACGACCTACGTCTTTTTTCACTTGGCGGATAGCTTCCATGAATGGCAAGCTTTCAATATCACCTACAGTACCACCGATTTCAGTGATAACTACATCTGCGTTATCCTCTTTACCTACGCGGTATACGTTTTGTTTGATTTCATTTGTAATGTGTGGAATTACTTGTACAGTGCTGCCCAAGTAATCACCTTTACGTTCTTTATTGATTACAGACCAGTACACTTTACCCGCTGTAATGTTGGAACGTTTACTAAGGTTAATATCGATAAAGCGTTCATAGTGACCCAAATCAAGGTCAGTTTCAGCACCATCATCTGTTACGAATACTTCACCGTGTTGGTAAGGGCTCATCGTACCAGGGTCAATATTAATGTATGGGTCAAATTTTTGAATCGTTACATTGAAACCGCGGTTTTTAAGCAAGCGACCCAAGGATGCTGCTGTAATCCCTTTACCAAGAGAAGAAACAACGCCGCCAGTTACGAAAATATACTTAGTTGCCATGATGCCTCCCACCTATTACATTTTTTCCGGAGCAGAAATACCTAAAATACCCAAGCCTTGACGAAGTACGAGGGCAATCGCTGTGATTAATCCTAGACGAGCTTGTTGCAACGCTGGATCTACGCCAATGATACGACCTTGACGATAGAAGGAATGGAACATGCTTGCCAAATCGTATAAGTAACGAGCAATACGATGTGGTGCACGATGTTCGGCAGATTGAACGACCTCTTCTGGATATTCAGCTAATTTTTTAATCAATTCTAATTCCATTTCGCTTGTAAGCGTTGTGAAATCAGTTTCACTATAATCGCCAAATGCGATGCCAGCTTCACGCACTTGGTTGTAAATGCTATGAATACGAGCATGAGCATATTGGATATAATATACTGGGTTATCATTGCTACGAGATTTAGCCAAGTTAATATCAAAATCAAGTTGGCTATCTAGAGAACGCATCAAGAAGAAGTAACGAGATGCATCTACGCCAACCTCTTCAATCAATTCATCTAATGTAACGCTATCGCCGCTACGTTTTGATAATTTAACGAGTTGTCCATCGCGGAACAATGCTACCATTTGTAACAATAATACTGTTAGTTTATCTGGGTCATACCCAAAAGCAGCCATAGCAGCTTTTACACGGCATACATAACCATGATGGTCAGCGCCCCAAATATCAATCATTTCTTTGAAGCCACGATCATATTTATTGCGGTGGTATGCAATATCTGCCGCTAAATATGTAGGAACTCCATTATCACGAATAACTACACGGTCTTTATCATCGCCATAGTCAGTAGATTTCAACCACAATGCACCGTCTTTTTCATACACTTTGCCAAGAGCCTTTAACGCCTCTACGGAGTGATGAATTTCATCAGCTTCATGAACAGTACGTTCAGAGAACCAATTATCGAAAGTAACACGGAAATTGCTTAATGTTTCCTCTAAGCGAGCTAATTTTTCTTTTAATCCCTCTTCTTTAAACAATGCTACACGATCAGCTTCGTTCATAGCATTTAATTTATCGAAGCCTTCTCGTTCTGCAATAGCTTTTGCAGTCTCGATAATATCAGGACCACGGTAGCCATTTTCAGGGAATACGAGAGCCCCTTCTGGAATATCAAATTCAGGCATGGAACCATCTTCGTTGCGCTTAGGTGGGAACACTAATGTAGCACCTTGCAACTCTTGGAAACGGTACTCAATGGAGATAGCCATATTATCGATTTGGTTACCCGCATCATTGATGTAGTACTCAGATTGTACATTGTAACCTGCCGCACGCAACAAGTTTACAAGTGCACTACCATACGCAGCACCACGACCATGACCGACATGTAACGGACCTGTTGGATTCGCACTTACGTACTCTACTTGAATCGTATCGCGCGCACGCAATGGTTGAATACCATATTGATCGCCGGCATTCAAAATGGCTTTCAACGTATCGTACACCATGTCAGATTTCAAGAAAAAGTTGATGAAACCTGCACCAGCAACCTCAGCGCGTTCAAGCCAATCAAAATTCATATGGCTAATCAAAGCCTCTGCAATAGCACGAGGGTTTTGACGAGCTACACGAGCGGATTGCATCGCAATATTTGTAGAAAAATCACCGAATTCTTTTTGAGGTGGCACTTCGAGAACGATTTCTGGATATTCACCAGCTGGTAAGCCACCACTGTTAATCGTATCTTGTAATGCCTGTTCAATCCCCGATTTCAGGATTTCCTTCATGTCCATGCTCTGTATCCTCCCGCACGTCTATATCTAACTGATTATAAAATTGCCATTCACCTTCGACGGAAATGTCATATCCTAAATGAACATGACCTACGCCTTCGTGAAAGTCTACTGTTAATTCATGAGTGTTCACGGCCATGTGTAAATCACCATACGGTGTTTCATACACGGATTCGCGCTCTTCACCACGGACATATTGATGACGCATATTAACAGCCCCTGTTCGGAGCAATACAATAGAGTCATCATGGATTTTAATGGTCGTCTTTACCCCATCTAAGCCAGTCACACTAGATTCTTCATAACGCACATACTGGGCATTACCCTTTTCATGTGATGTACCTGGGGAAATCAGTTCCACTACGGTATCCTTGCCGTCCATATCTCGTTGTACACTTTTTACGGACACTAGAACCCGCTTCATTTTTCAACCTCCATGGCAGTAATTAATCATCATATTATACCATAATCAAAGACTATTTTGCACCCTCAATGAGTCGCAATTTCTTAGTCTTTGTCATCTGTTTTATGGCATATTCTCTACGTTGTGCATCTTGTTTATTGTGAAAGCTTTCAGAATAAACCAATGTAACAGGACGTCGCCCTCTCGTATACTTAGCACCGCCTGGAATAAGCCCATTATGAGCCTCTATACGGCGCTCAATATCGGTGGTCCACCCACAATACAAGGAATCATCAGAACAACGCACTAAATACACATAGTGTCGTTCTTCAGAGTTAGCCTCCTTATTTGCCATTTTTCGCATCATCAGTAATCGGTTCCAATGTAATGGTATTAATGATTACAGGTTCTACAGGCTTATCATTGCGACCAGTTTTTACTTTGCCGATTTTTTCAACTACGTCCATACCTTGTACAACAGTACCAAAAATAGTGTGTTTATTATCTAACCAATCTGTAGGTCCCAAGGTAATGAAGAATTGAGAGCCCCCTGTATTAGGGCCTCGGTTTGCCATAGCAAGAACGCCCATTTTGTTGAAATGTAAATCATTAGAGAATTCATCAGGAATTGTATAGCCTGGACCGCCAGCACCTGTACCATCTGGATCCCCGCCTTGAATCATAAAGCCTTCGATAACGCGGTGGAATGTAACACCATTATAGAAACCTTTTTTCACTAGGTAATCAAAGTTTTTTACTGTAATAGGTGCTTTAGAGCCTAACAATCGAACTTTGAATTGACCATAATTTGTATCAAAAATAGCGTATTCATCAGCAATTGGTGCGTTAGAAAAGTTAGGCATAGCTACCGTTTCTGCTTTTACAGTATTACCTTGTGGTTGTTCCCCACTTTTTGTACCACATGCCGCTGTACCAAGCATTGTAATCCCTAACATTGCGCATAAAGCCAAGCGTTTCCAGTTCATAGTTCCCCCAAAAATGTATTGTATATACTAACATGTATGTAAAATTCACATAGAAAAGCCGCTCAACCCGTGAGCGGCTCTTTTTTAGTATATCATGTTTTAGAGAAAATTTGGTTTAAATAATTATTAAATTTACCAAATTATATAACCTTATACTTTCAGTTATATATTAGCTATTATTTACCATCAAATTGTTCTGGGTTCGTGCTGTTATAGGTATCAATATAAGCATTGAAGGATTGAATCATTTCGTCAAGATTATTTTCATTTGAGTCTGCAAGTACTTGACGGACTGAACCGACTACGGAATTGTAACGATCAGCCAGATTTAGCAGCTAACTCTTTACCTTTAGCACCGCCATCGTTCATATAGGCTTTAGAGTCATTATAAGCAGTCAACTCTTTATACACTGGCACTAATTCATTAAGAACGTTCAATAGATTGTCCCGTTCTGCATCAAGATCTTTGAATGTAGAACCTTCTTTTTTAGATTTTTCCAAAGCGTCTTGTAATCTGTCATAGTGAGGTTGGTTAGTAATAGCACCTTCTTGGAAGCCACCTTTTAATTGAGCCAAACCGTCTGCTTGGAATTAACTCAAACTAATCAATCCACTTGAAATGCTTACACGCATTATAAATGCCATCCTTATCACAGTCAGTAGTGATATAATCGGCTTTTTCTTTCAATTCAGCACGTGCATTCCCCATGGCAATATTAAGCCATTCTGGTCTAAACATAGACAAATCATTATATCCGTCACCAAACACTACGGCTTGATTAGGTTTCATACCAAAATAATCAAGCATATTGCGAATACCCAAAGCTTTTTCCATTGGTTCATATAAAACACAGCCATCGCCATAACGAATGAGCTTATGCGTCATATGCTCAATTTCTTTTTCCTCTTCTTCCCCTTCTTTAAAGAACACATAAATCTTATAAAACTCTTCTACATTATGAAAGTCAAAATTAGGATCTACTGTCGTTTTAAAAACATCCCAATTCGGATGCCAATCCAATATTTCCTTATACGGCGTAATTCGGCCTAATTTATTCCGATCTGTTACAGCCCAAGGAATATTATGAGATTCTAAGTACTCCAAATACTTAATACACGCATCACGATCCATGCCAATCATGGATACTAATTCATTATTAACGGTCACACTATGACCACCATCTGCTACAAAATCTGTAAGACCCGCTTGTTCCGCAAAACGCTTTGCATCTACTTGGATACGGCCTGTCGCTAGTGCCACCCTATGACCACGGCGCTTTAATTCATCTAAGCTATATTGAGCACTGTCAGGGATTTTACCTTCCGGCCACACAGCTAAGGTATTATCTATATCGAAAAAGAAAAATTTCTGTTCCACAGGCCCTCCTAATCACGTCCGCTCATTAACTTAAATCGCTCTTTCTGCTCTACATCAGGATATTTTTCTTGATCCACATCACTCAAAAACATATCTAGTGGTCGTACATATAAGTCACGTTGATCATATAATTTTTGATACACTACGAACTGTTCACTCGTTTCCGAATGAGTTGCAACATCTAACACATAATAGTACATGCCTTTAAAATGACGATATAAGCCACCCTTTACAATTTTTCGCATTTATAACCTCATCACATAACATACACAAACGGTTACAAATTATATTAATCAAGAGATTCCATGTATTGAATAGCCTTAGTCAACATATCTGCTGTAATTTTGTACGGAGATACATCAATATCATGAACAGATGTAGCTTTTTCAACAATTTGAGGAATATGCGATGCAGTAAGACCTAACTGTGAAAGTTTAGTAGGCCAACCTAATTCGCGGTATATTGGCAACCACCGTTGTAATTCATCCATTTGTTGGTCAACGGTTAACAAAATAAGTAAGCCATATGCTACCATTTCACCATGCAAATGGTTTTCTTCTGTTTCTTTATTAGTAACACAGCCATAACATACAGCATGAGCCATATTACTATTATATGCCATAGGAACACAACCCGATACAATACCGGTAGTAAAGATAACAGTCATAGCAATGGTATCAAATGCATCACTACGTTTTTTAGCTTGACTGTCTTTATAGGCTTGTATACCATGTGCTAAAATTGGTTCACTACACATAGAAGCGAGAGTAAGGCCTAACTGAGTATTATAATCTTGCTCACGATTGCGAGCAGAAAGATGAGTTTCATAGTGTTTTGCAATAGTATCTCCCATTCCCGCCCACAAGTAACGGCTTGGTGCTTCTACGAGAATATCAGCATCAATAAAGCAGTGCACAGGAGGATGATTTACAAAGGCTACGTCATCAAAAGTATGCTCTGCAGTGTATACAGCTGCGACTTCTGACGTTGCAGCACAAGTAGAGGCAATGGTCGGAATTGTAAAGAATGGTTTATCATCTAACTCTAGAGCTACTACTTTTACCGTATCCATGGCCTTACCGCCACCAACCGCAAACATAAAGTCCGCATCTTTTACAGAAGCCATTTGTGCAATTTCCTTACCTCGAGCGAAAGTACACTCTCCACCAAAGTGAATAATATCTAGCACTTTAATCCCTGCTTTATTAAGCACTGGACGAATGTGTGGCAAAGCTTTAGAAAGAGCTGTCTCACCACCGATGATAGCTACAGACTTACCATATAATTTTGTAAATTTGGGAATAGCATCGAACACCTCATGACCGCCAAAACTATAACTAGGTAAACAATGAGTACTACGCATAAAATCTTCCTTCCTTCCTTCATTATCTATATTCTTATTATAGAAACTTCTACTCACAAAATCAATTTTATATGACAACCCTTAAGATACAAAAAGGTTCTATACTTTCACCCAAAACGAAAGTATAGAACCATTAATGATATTATTTATTTTCGGACACAAGACCTTTATGGATAAGACCTACAACAAAGCCTAATACCGCAAAGCTCACCCAGCCCATCCCAGCAGCCTGGAATGGAATGTATTGAGTAAAGAGCTGTTCCAATGCAGCAGGTGCAATACCTGCCGTTTCAAGACCAGTCATAAGAGCAGAGATCATTGTGAAAGCCATTGTCCATGCGTATACGCAACGACGACCACCGAACACATTATGAAGAAGTGCCAACAAGATGATTACAATCGTTAACGGATACAAGAGCATCAACACTGGAATCGCTGCACTGATGATTGTTTTCAAACCGAACATGCTAAGACCAAATGCTGCTACGGAGAAGATTACTACATATAATTTATAGCTAATCTTCGGTGTCAACTTGTGGAAGTACGTACCACAAGAAGTGATAAGACCGATACTCGTAGACAAGCAAGCCAAGAGAACGATGATAGCCAAGATAATTTGACCGAATTCACCGAACAAGTAGTTAGCACTTACGGACAACACAGGAGCACCTGTATCAAACAAACCAAAGCGTTCAACACTAGTAGCACCAATGTTAGCGATAAATACATACACAATACCAAGAAGAGATACTGCAATAGCGCCTACTTCCATTACTGTTTTTGTAATAACCGCACGAGATGTAGCGCCGCTAAGACGAACAAAGTCGATTACAAGAATAGCAAATACTACGGAAGCCAATGCATCCATCGTATTATAGCCGTCCAAGAAACCTTGCAACACAGCTGTAGGTGCATCACCATAAGTAGGTTGTGGCACTGCATAGCCGCCTAGCGGAGTCATAAAGGATTTAATAATTAACAACAGAATTACAAGTAGTAATGCTGGTGTCAAATATTACCGATACGATTAACAAGCTTTTGTGGGCTAATGGATAACCACAAAGAAACACCAAAGAATAATGCCAAGAAAATTGGTTCCATATTCATGCTTAAACCTTCTGTGAAAGGTTTAATTGCAATTTCATAAGCTACAGTACCAGTACGTGGCGTCGCAAACATTGGACCGATACTCAAGTAAAGAGAAATTGTGTACAACAAGCCATAAATTGGATGAACACGGCTCGCAAGTTCTTCAACATCTTTACAGGAGGAGTACCCCATCGCTGCAACACCTAAAAGTGGAAGGCCTACACCTGTTAATACGAAGCCGAGCAAAGCCCAACCTACATTACTACCAGCTTGTTGACCTAAGGCCGCTGGGAAGATCAAATTCCCTGCCCCAAAGAATAGGGCGAATAACATCATGCCTATAGCCCAATAGGCGCGGGCAGATAATTTATCATTACCATTCATAAACGTAACCCCCTTCAGGTTATATATAGAAATAATGTTACTATTATAATCCTAATGAGGATATGTATGCAACAAAAATATCCTTGTTATGATATATTAGCATAATATTATTCCCATAAGTAAAGGAAATTAAACATCCGCCTTTTTAATGTGAACTTGCACATCATAGAATGTACTACCCCAACCTTGATCCGTAGGTCTGTCTGCTGTAAGTACATTAATACCTACATTAGGATCACTAGATTGTGATTGCCACCATACACCAAGGGTTACCAATGTACCTCGTTGTACCTCTTCATCGTAGTAACCTTTAATTCTTACACTACCACGTTGATTATAGATTTCCACTTCGTCGCCATCATTAATGTTATATACTTTTGCATCTTTAGGATTGATGCGTAGTTTCATCAATTCAGGATCATCAAACTCTAACTCACAGAAGCTAGAATCTAAAATGCGAATATCATTGCCGATAATAAGCCAGAATGGTGCATCATCACCATAAGGCGGTAAATAACGAATTAGTGGCTCCACATCATGTGGATTATATAACTCAATCTTTCCAGATGGCGTTTTAAAATCTAATTTATAATTTTCAGGCAACGTCATCTCTACAGGTTCACCTTGGAGAATTAAATTTTGATCATCCTTAGAAATACGGTGCGACGTACTTACAATTTGGTCTATTAACTCTCGTTCACTATGCTTAAAGAGTTCATCTGCAAGTCCCATACGTTTAGCTAATTCGGAAATCACTTGCCAGTTAGAGCGGGATTCGCCAATAGGATCGATTAATTTATAACCCGTTCCTATTGTATAGTGCCCATAGGAGTTATATATATCGTCATGTTCTACTGATGTTGTGGCGGGCAACACAATATCTGCATATTTACATGTGTCGGTAAAGAAGCGTTCGTGAACAACCGTAAATAAATCATCTCTCATCAAGCCTTTTCGCACCACATTTTGATCAGGTGCTGTTATAGCCGGATTACTAGAGAATACATAGAGACTATGCACAGCTGTACCTGATGGGCTTGTAAGCATTTCACCTAGTTTAATCATAGGCATCAATCGCTTTGCTGGTGCATCCACATGAGCCTGTTGCATCACTTCTTTGCCAACGAACTTACTACCACTAGCACTCGATAATAAGCCACCGCCTAAATGTTGCCACGCTCCAACTACAGCAGGTAATGCATTAATAGCACGACAATTCATAGCACCATTCCCATAGCGAGACAACCCACTGCCAAGACGTATAAATGGAGCCTTAGCTTTAGCATATGCATGGGCAAACTCTGTCATACGCTCTACGGAAACGCCACAAAGTTCAGATGCTTTTTCAGGTGTAAAATCAAGCAACACATTGTTTACAAGCTCATCATAACCTTGTACATGTTTCTTAATAAAATCTATATCTGCTAATCCATCTCGATGAATAATATGAAGCATACCTAACGCTAAGGCGACATCACTACCAGGTTTTACGTAAATATGTTCATGAGCTTGGTTAAAGGTATAGTTTTTATGAGTATCAATAATCCAAACTCGAGCACCATTCCGTTTTGCCACGTTTACATCATGTAAGATATGAACATCGGTAGCAGTGGCATTAATGCCCCATAGAACAATTAAATCACTATGTTGTGCCTCTTGCGGTTTAATGGCTAGTGTATCACCATAAACAGAGCGGAATCCTGCCTGTTTTGCAGGGGAGCAAATACCACGGTCTTGGTCTGTAGCACCAATACGGCGGAAAAAGTAATCTGCTGCTGGGCTTTGAATTACCCCCATAGTACCAGCATAGGAGTAGCGCAAAATACTTTCACTGCCGTGAGTACTAATAGTTTCTTTAAAATTATTAACAATGGTATCTAATGCCTCATCCCAACTGATACGTATATATTGGTCTTCACCGATTCCTTTTTTACCAATCCGTTTCATTGGGTACTGTAAACGCAATGGAGAATGAACCACTTGTTCGTAATGCGCCATTTTAGGGCACAATGTACCTCTTGTAAAAGCATGATCTCTATTACCACGAACAGATACTACTCTATTGTTCTCTACCGATACGATTAGACCACATGCATCTGGGCAATCATAAGGACATACTGATTTGTATTCTTTCAAAATAAGCACCTCGCTTATAAATTATATAAACTATAGGATGTATATTTATATTATATTACAGCATTGTCTGTATAAGTGTAACCTTTAACACATTTTCTATCTTCACAAAGATTAAAATCATTGCATATCATGCATATCAATACATTCAGTTATCACAATACGTTGCTATACATATCAAAAATTTTTATATATATTATTGAACATTTCAAGTTTTATCGATGTTTATCCATTATCATTCTTGCTCAAAGCCTAAACAGATATACTAATAAGCTCTATAAAAATACTGAAAATCTATAAAAAAATCATGCAATCATAACTAAAAGTCATAACCATATAGTTTTAGGTATAATCGGATGTTTCAGTAATCTACTTTGGAATATGTGACAAACATCACCGGTACGTATGCGTATTTAGTAATGTGTTTCAGACTGTAAGACTATTCAATCTCACTTCTTTCTGTGCTATACTGACATTGTCATTTGAGAGGATATAGAGCTCACCAGATATCATTTAAACTTCATGATATTTTAGAGTGACGTTACTATATCAGGTACATATTTTCTGAAAAGAGGTTTTAACGATGGCAGACGCAAAAAACACTGTGTTATTCCCTTATGAAACATTGAAAAAATTAAGCATGGACGCTTTCCAAAAATTCGGTTTTTCCGAAAAAGAAGCTGACATCATCCAAGACGTACTTTTGACTTCCGACTTGTTCGGTATTCAAAGCCATGGTATGCAACGTATGGTTCGTTACCACAAAGGTATCACTAATGGCTTGATCAAAATCGACGCAAAACCTGAAATCGTAAAAGAAACTCCAATCTCCGCAGTTATCGACGGTCATGACGGCATGGGCCAATTGTTGGGTCACAAAGCTATGGAAATGGCTATCGAAAAAGCTAAAAAATCCGGTGTTGGTATCGTATCCGTACGTAACTCCAACCACTATGGTATCGCTGGTTACTATGCTAAAATGGCATCCGACCAAGGCTTAATCGGTTTCTCTTGTACAAACTCCGAAGCGATCATGGTTCCTGTATATGCTCGTAAAGCTATGCTTGGTTCCAACCCTATCGCTTGGACTGTACCAGCTGATCCTGTTGACTTCTTCTTCGATTGCTCCACTACAGTAGTAACTCGTGGTAAACTTGAAATGTACAACAAAATGGGCAAAGCTACTCCAGATGGTTGGGCTGTTAATAAAGACGGCGTTCCTTCCACTGATGCAGCTGAAGTATTGGGCAACATCTCCCGTCATGAAGGCGGCGGTATCCTTCCTTTAGGTGGTGCTACAGAAGTTCTTGGCGGCCACAAAGGTTATGGTAACGGCATGATTGCTGAATTATTCTCCTCCATCTTGTCTCAAGGCGGTACTTCCAACAATGTATGGTTGGCGGTAAATCCAATATCTGCCACGGCTTCATGGCTATCAACCCTGAATTCTTCGGTGACCCAGCTGAAATCAAAAAACACTTCTCCCAATTCTTACAAGAATTACGTGAAGCTCCTAAAGCACAAGGTCAAGACCGTATCTACACTCATGGCGAAAAAGAACATGAATCTGTTGCTAAAGTTAAAGCTGAAGGCATCCCTGTACTTAACGGTACAATGCTTGAAGTTCAAGACCTTTGCAATGAATTAGGTTTAGACTTCAAATCCTACTTCGGCGATTATGTACCAGAAGCTCCTGCTACAATGTTCAAAGGTAACTACTAATACCTAAGACCTTACAAAGGCCCTAACACGGACATGTAGTCAGTAAAGAAGGGGACATAAACACTGTTTATGTCCCTCTCTTATATTTTTTTAACCTCATGTGTAATGAGGTTAAAAATTTTTAAGAGATATATCACTTTTTATGATAAGTATATCTGTTATTTTATTGTAATTCTTTATTTTAACTGAACTTTTACAACTTAATACAATAGCGATTTACTCATCAATTAAATTGATTAAGCTACATCGTCCTGTTAAGCATATATTTTTATTTTTCTTGAAAGGATGATTTTAGAAATGAGTGCTATCACCGTTCTATTAGCGCTATCTCCAATCATTTGGTTGATCGTAGCGTTATCCATCTTGAAATTACCAGCATGGCAAGCAACAAGTGTTGCTGCAATCGGTTCTTTCATCATCGCTATTACAGCATTCCAATCTGACCCATTCATTATGGTCACTGGTGCCCTTGAAGGTGCCGCTTTGGCAATCTGGCCAATCCTATTAGTTATTACAGCTGCTATCTTCGTTTATAACTTGGTAGTACATACGAAAGCAATGGAAACTATTAAAACAATGCTTTCTTCTGTAACATCTGATACTCGTGTACTTGCATTGTTACTTGCATGGGGCTTTGGTGCCTTCATGGAAGGTATGGCTGGCTTTGGTACTGCCGTTGCAATTCCAGCTGCTATGATGGTTGCCGTAGGTTTCGACCCACTAAAATCTATCATTGCATGTCTCGTTGCAAACTCTGTACCAACAACATTTGGTTCCATTGGTATTCCAACAACTACATTGGCATCCTTAACAAGCCTTGATCCAAGCCATTTAGGTACATTCATTTCCGTACAATTATTCTTACTTAACCTTATTGCTCCATTCTTCGTTGTTATGATCATTGGTGGCGGTATTAAAGCGTTAAAAGGCGTATTCCTTGTAACATTACTTTCCGGTTTAGCATTAGCTATTCCTGAAACTATAATCAACGCAGTAATGGGTCCAGAATTATCCGTAATCTCTGCATCCATTGTAATCATGGCAGTTATCATTGGTTGTGCAAAAATCATGCCTCCTAATGATCCTGAATACGCAGTTAAACAAACTGGCGAAGTTCCAAAAGTTTCTGGTGGTGAAGGCCTTGTAGCTGCAATGCCATTCATCTTAATCTTCGTATTATTGTTATTAACTTCCAAATTGTTCCCTGCAATTAATGGTCCTCTTGCGTCCATTAAAACATCTGTACCTATTTATCAAGGTCCTGGTGCAAAACCTTACACATTCGTATGGATTGCAACTCCTGGTATCATGATCTTCATCGCTGGTATTGTTGGTGGTTTCATCCAAAAAGCAAAAGCTGGCGAAATCTTCGGTACATTGGGTAGCACAGTTAAACTTGAAATTCACATACCTTACAATCATCACAGTTGTTATGACAGCTAAATTGATGACTTACTCTGGTATGACTGCAGATATTGCGAAAGCAATGGTTGCTGGTACAGGCTCCTTATATCCTCTATTCGCTCCTATCGTAGGTGCGTTGGGTGCCTTCTTGACAGGTTCCGGTACAAACTCCAACGTATTGTTTGGCCCACTTCAAATCGCTGCAGCTCAAGGTTTAGATCCTACAAACTGGGAAGATCTTGGCTTCTGGTTGGCAGCAGTTAACTCCGGTGCAGCTGGTATCGGCAAAATGTTATCCCCACAATCCATCGCGATTTCTATTGGCGCCGTAGGTCCTGCTTTGAAAGCATACCTCGAAAACCACAAAGAAGTTAGTACTGATGAAGCTCATAAATTAGAGCATGAAATCGAAGCAAGCGTTATTATGAACAGCGCATTCAAATACTTCTTGATCTTCATCGTTATGCATGGTTGTATCTCCTTCTTCGGTCAACATTTCATCCATGAAATTCACCACTTCTTCTTCTAAGATTTGGTAACATAAAAAGAACAGCTCTTGATGAGCTGTTCTTTTTTATTGCCACATATGAAAATACTATATATAACATGGCTTAATGATAATACAGTTTAGGGTTCACTAATTTGCTACATATAATTGTAACAATCTATTAATAAGCCTCTTGCTCTACTTCCCATTTAGTAATGGTCCCAGTATCTGCGTCAATTTCAAAATCATATTCATAACCGTTATAATGTATTTCACCTTCATACTCTAAACGGCCATTTTCATAATCACGATTGAATTCAGTTACATTTGTAACTGTTGCACCCGGCACACGTGCTAAGGCGCTTTGAACAGCCTCATCAGAACTAATTGCTTCTACAGATGAAACCGTAGCTGTCCCGATTACTACAATTGCAGCTAACACAAAACCTTTTAGTAAATATTTCATATAATTCTCCCGTCGCCAACAAGCATATCTATATTTTTAGATGTAATTAATATACTAATTGTAATCTATAAATAGAGATATAGCAAACTCAATATTTCATATAGATATTTTTTCTCAATCATGGTAAAATACATCGTATCAAATAGAAAAAATTAAATGCAGTCTGCGAAGTGCGATTCGCAGGCTTTTATTTTTCCCATTTTAAGATAGGAGGATTGTATGACTCAAGAAAATTCTGCTAAGGTTTCCTTTATCTTGGTAGTATTCCTTGGCATGTTAACAGCTATTACACCGCTTGCAACAGATCTGTATTTACCTGCATTACCGATTATGCCTGGCGAATTAAATACAACAGCATCAAATATTCAAATGACCATTGGTGTTATGACCTTTGGTGTTGCATTAGGCCAATTATTTGGTGGCCCTATTAGTGACACTATGGGGCGTAAGGTACCACTTATTATAGGTAATTTACTATGTGTTATTTCTAGCCTTATATGTGCCTACGCACCGAGTATCGAAATACTTTTACTAGGAAGATTTCTACAAGGTTTAACTGGATCTGTAGGCGTTGTAATTGCCAAAGCCATTGCTCGAGACTTTGCATCTGGTCAAGAATTAACAAAACTTTTTGCCTTACTCATGATGGTTAACGGTCTCGCACCAGTCCTTGCACCTTTAGTAGGTGGTCAACTGCTCTTATTTACTACATGGCGTGTAATCTTTGTTATCTTAGCCGTATTCTCTGCTATTTTATTGGTAGGCTCTTTTCTTTTCCGTGAAAGCTTACCAAAGGAAAAACGCGTTACTGGCGGCCTTGCTACGGCTATAAAGAACTACTTTACACTGATCAAAGATAAACGTTTCCTGGGACAATCTTTAATTCAATTCTTTGCTTTCGGCGCTTTCTTTGCCTATATCTCAGGTTCATCCTTTGTATACCAAAATATTTTCCAACTTTCAGCCCAGAAATTTAGTTATCTTTTTGGTATCAATAGCTGCGGCATTATCTTGGCCAGTGCCATTAGCGGACGAGTAAGTAATGTCGTAACATCTCGTCAAATACTTACATTCAGTCTATGGGAACTTACAATTGGCTCTTTACTATTCTTAGTAGCCATGATTTTTGAATGGTCTCTCATTCCTGTAACAACAATTCTATTCTTTACGGTGTGTACAGTATCCCTATTCGGTTCCGCCTCCTTCTCTATGGCTATGACTAACTATGGAAAGATGGCAGGCAGCGCCTCTGCCATACTAGGCTTTGCAAGCATGTTTGCAGCAGGTATTGTATCACCATTAGTTGGTATAGGTGGGGATCATACGGGTATACCAATGGGGATTACAATGCTAGTATGTGCAGCGCTTTCTTTATTGTGCTTGTATGGTTTAGTAGAGAAAGAATAATCTCTTTTAAACATTTACTTGAGCCCCACAATGGGGCCCCATTACAATAGAATAAATTTTAGTATAAAATCAGCGGTACCTTCTTCTTGCTCAGTACGTCACTTCGTTCCGTAAAATCGCTTCGAAAAAGGTACCGCTATTTTTATTAATTTTTACTATGAAGATGTCCCATTGTAGGACTATCAGACTATAATTAAAATATATTAATTCTTTTTTATAAATACACTAAGCACAATAATGGAAAGCACCTGTCCAACTGTTTGTATAGAAAAGAACACAGTCCTCTCTCCTCTTTTTCCGTTAGATGTATTGCAAATTTTTTGTGAATAATGAGATAAAAACGATGGAGCTATTAGATATATAGTAGATGGATCCTTTACATTTTATAATGGGACATCTTCGTAATTAGCGTATATAGAAAAGAATACAGCCCTCTCTCCTCTTTTTCCGTTAGATGTATTGCGAATTTTTTGTGAATAATGAGATAACAAACTCGATGGAGCTATTAGATATATAGTAGATGGATCATTTACATTTTATAATGGGACATCTTCATAATTAGCATATATAGAAAAGAATACAGCCCTCTCTGCAGCGATTTTACGGAACGTAGTGACGTACTGAGCCAAGAGAGGGCTGTATTTTTTCTATACTAGTAATATGCAGTTGTATTCGGGCCCAATTATAAAATGTAAGGGACCTTATCACTTATTACCTATTCAGTAACTTCCTCCCATCTCCTCCCCACTGCACTAATTATATTTTCAATGGGACGTCTTCAAAACGGATGTATATAGAAAAAAACACAGCCCTCTCTCCTCTTTTTCCGTTAGGTGTATTGCTAATTTTTTGTAAATAATGAGATAACAAACTCGATGGAGCTATTAGGTATATAGTAGATTTGATTACTTACATTTTATAATGGGACATCTTCATATCAGGTGTAAATAGAAAAGAATACAGCCCTCTCTGCAGCGATTTTACGGAACGTAGTGACGTACTGAGCCAAGAGAGGGCTGTATTTTTTCTATACTATTGATATGCAGTTATATCCGGGCCCCATTATAAAATGAAAGCACCTTATCGCTTATTTACAATAGCTCCATCGAGTTACAAAACTATTATTTTAGCTAAAATTAGCAATACATCTAACATAGCCCCATTGAAAATATAACAGAGCACTCTTATTCAAACATTGTCGATAGTAATAGTTTTAATCGATTTGCTTGGTTTACTGCACTGGAGCCTGGATCATAGTCGATAGCAGCGATGCGCACGTCTGGGTAGGCAGCTGATAGTGTTTTAACCATGCCTTTACCTGTAACGTGGTTTGGTAAGCAGCCGAATGGTTGCAAGCATACGATTTGTTTGGCCCCTTTTTCAATGAGGTCAATCATATCGCCTGTGAGGAACCAGCCTTCACCGCATTGGTTACCAAGACCGATGAATTGAGCTGCTTCTTTTGCTACTTCTGTCATACGTTGTAGAGGGTCAAAGTTTTTAGACGCTGCTACTGCTTTAGCGTATGGCAAGCGGTAGAGTTCAAGGGCTTCACGAGCCAATGTACCAAAGAAGCCAGATAGCCATGTACCATCAAGGTGTTTAGCACGATATGTACTGTCCATTGCGCAGTACAAGAAGAAGTCTAATAAACCAGATGTAACGACTTCACCACCTTCTTTTTCAATGAGTTCATTGATATGGTTGTTAGCACTTGGGTGGAATTTAACGTAAATTTCCCCTACGACGCCAACGCGAGGTTTGTACATCTTTATTGACAGGTAAATTATCAAAGTCATGAATGATTTCTTTGATGTACTTATTATACTGACGAAGGCTGGCAGATGTAATGTTTTCACGTAATTTTTTAATCCAGTAATCACATAATGCATCTGTAGAGCCTGGGTTAGTTTCGTAAGGACGTGTAGCCAATACGCATTGCATGAGGGCATCACCGTAAACAACGGCTTGAATCATACGATGCAAGAAACCTTTTGTCAATTTGAAGCCTGGTTGACGTTCCATATCGCTTGCATTAAGAGATAGGATTGGCACTTGTTTCATACCAGCGTCAATCAATGCTTTACGCAAATAGCCAATATAGTTTGTAGCACGGCAACCACCACCTGTTTGAGAGATGATAACAGCTGTTTTATCGATATCGTATTTACCAGATAATAGTGCAGACATGAGCTGACCAACAACGATAATCGCTGGGTAACATGCATCATTATTGATATATTTCAAGCCCACTTCAATATCTTCACGCGTTGGTGCTGGCAACATTTCAAAGTTATAGCCTTCATTTTTGAGGACTGGATCTAAGAGGCTAAAATGCAATGGTGACATTTGTGGCACCAAGATTTTATAGGTCTTACGCATTTCCTCTGTGAATACGACGCGATTATAATCGTAGGTTGGCAATTGCTCTTCCACCACTTCTGGTGCTTCTGGATTATGATGACGACGCAAGCTACGTTCCATTACAGATTGCAATGAACGCAAACGAATCGTTACAGCCCCAAGGTTTGTACCTTCGTCAATTTTGAGTAAGGTATGAATTTTATGGTTTGCTGAAAGTATATCTTTTACTTGATCCGCTACGATAGAATCGAGACCGCAACCAAAGGAGTTGAGCTCAACAATTTGGAAGCCTTCTGTTCTACTTACAAATTCAGCAGCGCGGTATAGACGGCTATGATAAGACCATTGGTCTACAACACGTAGATGCTTGATTTCATTCCCAGTGGCGCAACGCCATCTTCCGTAAGAACAGCCATGCCAAGGGATGTAATAAGCTCTGGAATACCGTGATTAATACCGGAGTCCAAATGATATGGACGACCAGCTAATACGATGGTAGGAATTTGTTCTGCTACGAGGCGAGATACTGTTTTCTTTGTCGTTTCACGGTAAGAGGCCTTACAATTTTCTTGTTCTTCCCAAGCTTTTTCTACGGCATTAGCAATATCTTTCTTCTTGAGATTCAAGAAGTCCAATGCTTTCACAAGAGCAGGAATAAGAGATTTCTTATCAGCTAATGGCAAGAATGGTGCGTGGAATGGAGTATCCCCCCAGAACCTCTTGCATGTTATTTTTAATAAGTTCCGGATAGGAAATAACCATTGGACAATGGTAATTATTGTCGCGGCTAAATTCCTTAGGGCCATGTTGAATACAAGGGTACCAAACAAAGTCTACTTGTGCATTCGCAAGATCACGAATATGACCATGTACCGCTTTTGCTGGGTAGCAAGCTGTATCGGATGGAATCGTATCAATAGCCTTGTTGTATTGTTCCTTTGTAGTGTAATCGGAAAGAATTACTTCATAGCCAAGGGTATTAAAGAATGTAAACCAGAATGGGAAATCCTCATACATGTTGAGGACGCGAGGAATACCTACGCGCATTTTACCTTCGAACTCTGGAATATTTTTCTTCAAATAATAGTCGAAGTAACGACGCAATTTAACGTCTACTAAGTTAGGAACGGCTTTGCGTTCCTCTTGAATCATACCGCCCGCACCGCGATCACAACGGTTACCCGTTACGTAAGTACGACCATCAGAGAAAGCATTGATGGTAAGCATACAGTTATTGGAGCAAAGTCCACAATTGCGCATTGTCGTAGATACTTGTAAGGAGTTAAGACCATTACTATCGAGCAAAGTACTTTTTTCCTTTTGTAACTCTTCTGCCGTTTCAGCTGCAAGAAGGGCCATACCATAAGCACCCATCAAGCCAGATACGTCAGGACGAATTACTTCTACGCCCATCAATTTCTCGAAGGCACGCAATACGGATTCATTGTAGAATGTACCGCCTTGTACAACGATATGATCACCCAATTCTTTAGGGTCTTTCACCTTAAGAACCTTATAAAGGGCATTTTTAATAACAGAGTAAGCAAGACCTGCCGCGATATCTTGTACCGTAGCACCTTCTTTTTGAGCCTGCTTAACCTTAGAGTTCATAAATACAGTACAACGAGAACCCAAGTCGATTGGCAAGGATGCCAATAAACCTTCCTTTGCGAATTGATCGATTGGAATGCGTAGACCGGATGCGAATGTATCGATGAAGGAGCCGCAACCAGAGGAGCACGCTTCATTCAATACGATATCTTCAATATAGCCATCACGAACCTTACAGCATTTCATATCTTGACCGCCGATGTCCAAGATAAAGGATACATCAGGGCAGAAGTAACGAGCTGCACGATAGTGAGCCATTGTTTCTACTTCGCCAATATCGATGCCAAGGGCGCGTTTAAGGAATGCCTCGCCGTAACCAGTTACACCAGAATGCGCAATATACGCGCCTTTTGGTAACAGTTCATAAATCTTCTCGATTATTTCACGAGATTTTTCTAATGGTTTACCATGGTTAGGACCATAGTGAGAGAATATGATTTCCTTATTACTATTGATGAGAACTACCTTAAGAGTGGTAGAACCAGCATCAATACCAAGGTAACAAGGACCTTGCGCATCTTTAATATTCGCTTTTGGCGTTACTGCCTTAGCGTGACGAGCGCGAAATTCTTCTAATTCTTGTTCATTTTTAAATAGAGGTTCTACACGATCTGTAGCCTCCATAGGAATACCGATGAGGGCACCAATTTCCTTTGTTAATTGACCAACCGTAATCTCACGACAGTCTTCTTTCATCAAAGCCGCCCCTAAAGCGATGAATAATTCACCATTTTCAGGGATAATGCGATGCGCTTCATCTAGTTCTAAGGTGTCGCAGAAACATTGACGAAGTTCGGACAAGAATGTCAACGGACCGCCAAGGAATGCTACATTACCTTCGATTTTATGACCGCATGCAAGGCCCGCAATTGTTTGGTTTACAATCGCTTGGAATACGGATTTTGCAATATTTTCATGAGATGCGCCTTGGTTTAACAAAGCTTGTACGTCTGTTTTAGCAAATACGCCACAGCGTGCAGCAATTGGATAAATCGTATCAGCATTCATGGCCAATTGGTTAAGACCAGATGCATCAGTTTGCAATAAAGTCGCCATTTGGTCGATGAAAGCACCTGTACCACCTGCACAAGAACCATTCATACGGTGTTCTGCCGTTTGACCTAAATAGGTTACCTTCGCATCTTCACCACCAAGTTCGATGATAACATCAGTTTCTGGATACAACGCTTTTACAGCACGTGTTTCAGCAATAACCTCTTGCACGAATGGAATGCGTACCTTTTCAGCCATCGCCATACCACCAGAACCGGTAATACATACATGAACTTGATCATTTTCATGGCCCACTTGAGCCTCTTGGAGCAAGGTATATACGGTGTCCAAAATGTTTGCATAATGGCGTATGTACTTTTTATACAAATAATTATCGTGTTCGTCTAATAGTACAACTTTAACCGTTGTAGAGCCCACGTCAATACCCATGCGTAGCATGTGTTGCATAAATACCTCTCTTTTCAAAAAACGTATGACCACAAAAGATCATACTCATATTGTGAAAGTAGTACATTGAGCATGAATCTAAAATATAATGCACCAAACATCTAATTAAACTTAGATAAGGATAGGCTTTCACAAAAACATCTAATTTTTTAAATATCCTATACATATTATACAACAAATGTAGATAAAATCTATGTTTTTCTATATTCCAATGAGTTATATGGAATATGACTAAACTTGAATAACACCTCTACATCAAGATAGGATGTAAAATTGATTATATCATTCTAAGATGAAAAAAGGTGTACCTAATAGCACATAACTTAAGCAATAAATAGGTAAATATTATTTCTATTTCAATTAACAAGAATAAGGGGATACAAAAAGAGGCTTCTATGAAATCATTGAAGCCTCTTGTATTTGTATTGTTTATTATATACTTTTTGAGTTTTATTATTCACTCTATATAGGTTACAAAATCTTTTTATATAATCCGATAAGATCATCATGGTTAGCTGGGTATGGATTAAATCGATAACACATATCCTCTAGTGCTCTATCTGCCATGAGGTTAAGTTTTGGTTCAGATGTAGCCTTATCTACACCAAATTCAGTCAGTGTCATTGGACATTCTAAAGTTCGTTGTAGTTTTACAATCGCCTCTAGTAATGCACCTATTTTATCTCCATCGGATGCTTTATGCGATGCAAAGCCCAACTTAGCAGATAGATGGGCATATTTCTTGGCCACCTCTTGGTTACGAGAGCAATTAAATCCAATCACATAAAGCAAAAGCATACTGTTAGCTAGTCCATGAGGTACATGAAATTGCCCACCCAACTGATGTGCCATGGCATGAACGAGACCCACGCCAGCCTTGTTAAAGGAAAGTCCTGCAAGGCATGATGCTTCGTGCATTGACATGCGATCTTGGTCTGTGGCTGTTGACTTATAACATTTTGGTAGGTATTCAAAGACAAGCTCAATTGCTTGCTGTGCCAACGCATCAGTAAAATTATTTGCAGACGTTGCTACATAGGCTTCAAGCGCATGAACAAGAACATCCATACCGCTAAAAGCAGTAACATTTGGAGGCGATGTTTTTACAAATAATGGCGTTAATAATGCTTCATCTGGTGATACCGCATCATCCATAAGAGGATATTTAATTTGTGTTTCGCTATCTGTAAGAACAGCAAAAGAGGTCACTTCTGATCCAGTTCCACTAGTAGTAGGAACAGCAATAAAGGATTTGATATCCATATGCTTTAACTTACGACCAAAGTAAGCAATGCCCTTACTCATATCGATACAGGAGCCCCCACCTATGGCAATGATTACAGTTGGTTTAATGCCTTCCATAAACTCAATACCCTTTACTACATGCGTAATCGGTGGATCAGGTACCACATCAGTGTAGATGGTTACCTTATTTTTACTGTCCATTAACCCCATCACATACGTAAGGCTTGGAGAATCTTTTAAAAATGGATCGCATATGATAAGGATAGATTCATTAGAAAATGCTGTAAGACGATTTAACGAATCTGGCCCTGCATAAATCTGGGTTGGAAAAGTCCATTTATTCATATGCTCACCACCTATCGAATATTAAATCCTGTTGTTAAGCAACATCTACGACGTCGTGCAAAGCAACGAGCCGATGTAGTAGATTCCCCAGTAGGTGTAGCAATTGTAAAGGTTGTCGTACCCTCACCACTAAATCCAAGCCCTGCATAGGACGGACCATTCTTAACAAAAATGGAAGTTTTTCATTTTACGAGCCATCCGGTTGAGGCGTTCCATATTCAAGGAATGCATTGTGGCCGTATGATGTAAGCCTGCTTCTAACATCAAGCATACATCAAGACCTTCGTCAAAGCTATCTACTGTAACAACAGGTAAAATAGGCATTAACATCTCAATTACTGCAAAGGGATGATTTTTTGGAGCCCGCATGATAATTAACCGTGGATCACCATTGTACGGAATATGTGCTGCATCAAGAATAACGCTTGCATTTTTACCGACAAATTTTTTATTTGGTGTCCCATTCGGCAACACTGTTAAATCGACTAGGCGTTGAATATCCTGTTGATTTTCAACGAGAATACAACCTGCTTTTACCATTTCTTGAACTAGCTGTGGCTCAATTTGACGCATGGCTACAACGCTCTTTCAGCGATACATAGAATATTATTATCTAGACTAGCGCCGAGAACAATATCTTGAGCGGCCTTTTTAATATCTGCCGTTTCATCTACAAAGGCCGGTGGATTGCCTGCACCAGCACCGATAACCTTTTTACCACTTTGAAGCGCTTGTTTTACTACGCCAGGACCTCCAGTAACAACTAATAGGCTCACATCTGGATGTAGCATCATCTCTTGAGCAGACTCAATAGATGGCTCTCGAAGTGTAACAATAAGGTTTTCAATGCCAATCGATTTAGCAATAACTTGATTGAGCTCACTAACAAGCTCTCGACTCAAATTCTTGGCGCCTGGATGAACGCTAAAGAATATAGCATTTCCGGCCGCCAGCATACCGATGGAATTACATATTAATGTTTCTGCCGGATTCGTACTTGGCGTTATAGCACCGATGACACCATAGGCTGATAATTCATATAATGTCATACCATTATCACCAGTTTCACACTCTGTAACAAGGTCTTCTACGCCCGGTGTTTTATTTAGTGTAAGGTTTAATTTTAGTACTTTATCCGCAACGCGACCCATCCCCGTTTCGTCAACGGTTTTCTGAGCCAACTCTTGCACTCGTGGACGCATAGCAGCACGGATGTCTGCTATTACCTTTTCACGGGTTGCCAAGGTACAATCTTCAAAGCGTGCTTGCGCTGCTTTTGCAGCTTGAATTGCTTCATCAACCGTATCAAACACACCTGGCTCAACTTGACCTCTAGGCGCTTGTTTAATAGGTTGTGATGAGGCCATTTCTTGCTTTTGCCCCTGTAATATATCTATAACCATGGAGCGGATCATTTCTTTCAACTGTGTATTGTTTTCCATCATGAACCTCCATATAGGTTGCATTGCTGATGCAATGACCATGTCAACTAACGGTGTCCACAATCAAGGATACATTCATGATGTGACACAATAACTAGGTTTAACTCTGGCACCAGCTATTTCCTATACAATTATTTTTCAAAACTATCAATAATACCCACAATAGCGCAATCTACTGCGGTGCCTTTATCATCTTCGAAAATATGCCGTGCCGATGAGCCTCGAGTTAGAAGCACATATTCACCTTCACCAGCACATACTGTATCGACGGCGATTTCTATGCGCCCCGTCAACTCTTGTTCTCCATCGAGAATATCTACCATCATCAGTTTCATTCCCTTTAGAGATTCATGCTTTTTGAGTAGATACGATACTACCCACAACTTTACCGACTTGCATACTTCTCGTTCCCTTCAATTATTGTGATACCTAAGCGCTCGATTTCATCTCGAGCAGCCATGGTGAACCGTTGTCCCCTATATATGACGATAATAGACTGACTTTCACAAGATCTAACAAAAGAGGTCGTTATCCACGCTTGATGACTGGCATATATAGGACGACCAAATTTATCTAGAAATTTGATAGGCCAATCTAGAATGACTGATGGATTCATCAACGAGGTTACAGGAACTGCTAGGTGTATCGTCACCTCACAGTCATACGCTAATGCACGATGTAAATAGGCAACCCAAGGCACCAATGTATCGCACATTAACTCTCGTAAATGACCATAATCTATACCAGCGAAAGAAATGAGTTGGTTCTGCAACAATATATGCTCATCATAGCTATTGCACTCTGTGACCATAAAAGTAGCAGTGGATGTCATGCGCTTTTCTAGGCGTTCTAGCACCAGTTTAACTAATGCATCCATATTAATGCTCACTTCCCATGGCAATCCCTAAGGGCGTTACAAACTCTGGGTATAATGGCTTATCTACGGGTAATCCTATATATTGACTGAAAGTTTTTGTAAACTCCTCAAAATTAGAAGCACCACCTACAACAACAATGGGAGTCCCCTTTTCATAGCCACCCTCTTGTAACGCACGCTTAGAAATAGCTGCCATTTTTTCAACCACAGGCCGTATGGTTGCATATACATCGCGTTTATTTGCTTCATTGCGCTTATAGGCCTCCGCTTCAGGAATAGAGATGCCATAGGCCCCGCTAATTACAAGGTTCATATGGGTGCCTCCTGTAGGCTCATCTACGGTATATACAACTCGGCCATCTTTTAAAATGCTTATGCCCGTAGTACCACCACCGACGTCGATAACAGCGCCATCGGTGATTCCGAGCACATTAGCAGCAGCGGTAGGCTCGTCTAAAATGCAGGTTACTTCAAAACCGGCACTTTCAAGAACATGACCTACTACCTCTTTATTCTTGCCTATCGTTCCAGGTGGAACAGCTGCTGCGGCATATACAAGCTCTGTGCCTAAGGCGGCTTCCGCCTTAGCCTTTAAAGCTCTCGTAATTGTAACAGCTCCCACATAGTCAACTACAAGGCCATCTCGAATAGATTCGTTGTATTCAAAAGCACCATATATAGGTTTACCTTTATCGTTTACTACGGATAGGACAATAGATGATGTACCAAGGTCAATGCCTACGCGTAAATTCTTTTGATTATGAGAGCTCACTTGTTTGGACTCTACAAGATCAGAGAACTCTTGCAAGGTATTATTTGCCTTTTTCAAACCTTTCATCATATCACCTACTTTACTGTACAATTCTCGCCATCACTGTACCTTGTACATTGGCAGCGTTTGCCTCATCTGTATCAATATGGAGTTCTAGGACAAAACCGGGTACGGCTCGAACGATGACATCACCAAATACAGTGGTGCGCTCTGGCGTTTGAAGTTCAACATTAACGCTATCGCCATCGTTTACATTAAGCCGTTTTGCATCATCAGGTGACATATGAATATGTCGTTTTGCAACGATGCAAATAGGTTTTGTAATTTCCCCATTTTCAGTACATAGAGTAATCTCTACGGCTGATTCTAAATGACCAGATAGCACAATAGGAGGTTTTATACCCAATGCACGAGCATCGGTCAAAGATACCTCTACTTGTGACTGTTTTCTAAGAGGACCTAATACGCGGACATTTTGAATGACCCCTTTAGGCCCCACTAAAGTAACTGTTTGTTCTGAAGCAAATTCTCCAGTTTGTTTTAAGTCACTTTTTTTAGTAATAGCCCGGTCAGGGAATAATATATCCCAGTCCTCCTGACATAGATGGACATGTCTATTGCTCACACCTACGGGAATGGACGATTCGAACATGGCTTCGATCACTTCTCGTACGATAGCACGAATCTGTTCCCGATCCATAAGCTATTATCCTTTCTTAGGTAAGATCAATTCTACATCGCTATGAGGGCGTGGAATTACATGAGTAGATACTACTTCACCTACTTTTTGTGCTGCTGCACAGCCTGCATCAACAGCTGCTTTTACAGCGCCTACATCACCGCGAACCATTACTGTTACAAGACCGGAACCGATTTTTTCAGTACCTTCTAATGTAACGTTAGCTGCCTTTACCATTGCGTCAGCCGCTTCAATTGCGCCTACTAAACCTTTTGTTTCTACCATGCCTAATGCGTTATTCATGATAATCTCCTTTATTATTTACTACTTTATTTCTTTTTAGTGTTTTTCTTTGGTGTTATTTTCTTTGTACCTGTTGATTTAGAACTTTTCGGTTCTATGATCTTAGATACTATCTCATCTAATACCTCAACAACCTTTTCATCTAATTGGGGTTTCTCTGTTTCATCAGCTACCTTAGCCGGCTTATCTGTAAAATCATCATTAAAGGATTCTACTAAGCCTTCTGCAGGTCGAGGAATTACTTTGTGAGCTACATACAAGTTCATACCTTTTGTAATCGCCACACCTGTTTGAACAGCTGCTTCAACAGCTGCCACATCACCAGTTACCTTTACGGTCATCCAGCCAAGTCCTCTCGCCTTTTCTATTCCTATGAGCCGTACATTTGCAGCTTTAACCATTGCATCTGATGCGGTGATAGCCCCCAGCAAACCAGCTACTTCTAGTAACCCTAGTGAATCTTTCACCATGCCACCTCCCGACGTTTATTCATTAGATAATGTAAGCATTACCTTTGTTTTTAGGTCTTTCTCCCATAGTTTCTAGTAACGCTAACCCCACATCACGTGCTGCTTTTACAGCTTGTTTAACAGCGCCAGAGTCACCAGAAATTAGTAAAACAACTTCATTTGACATATCTGAGCTCGATGGAGACTGATAATCTACCACATCTACATTAGCTGATTTAACTGCTGTATCTGCCATAACTACACCGATAGCTGCTGGGGCACCTACTAATCAACCCAAAGGCTTTACCTTCTGGTGTCCCAAAAGCAGTGACTAAGGCTTCTCCTGCACGCGCTGTATATTGGACCTCCACATGGCCTGCGTCATTCATATATACTTCGCCAAAGGTGCGTTCTAATTCACGTAATGCTACTTCCACAGAACGTCTTACATCGGATACGTCATCGCCACCAAATATGATAAGGGAACCAGAACCAGCGCCACCTTTCATATCACGGGCCAGTTCAATGCTAACAATCTCTGTATTCGTTGCTTTTACAGCTTCATCAGCGGCCATAATTTGCGGCCCTGCACCTGTACGTGAACCTAAGATACCGATGGATCGATATGACTTAGTGAGCTTCATAGCTTCCAATACTTGACTATCAACATTGGCAATTACGAGACCAATCGTATCGCCTGTTGTAGTGCTACCTACGTGTTCAGTAATCATAGAAGTTTGTAGTTGACTTACAGCAGGTGAACTTACAGGTGCCGAAGCACATGATGCATTACTAGTCGCGCCTGAAGTTTTGCTTAAATCAGCACTATCGATACGCATCAATACGCGCTTTAAAATCTCATCTACCATACTATTAGTATCGGCCATAATTATTCACCCTTTGTTGGTAAAATACCTTCTACATCTTTATGTGGTCTTGGAATTACATGAGTAGAGATAACAACACCTACCCGTTCTGCAGCAGCTGCACCTGCGTCTACAGCAGCTTTTACAGCACCTACATCACCACGAACCATAACAGTAACGAGACCAGAGCCAATTTTTTCATTGCCTACGAGTTCCACATTAGCTGCTTTAAGCATTGCATCAGCTGCTTCAATAGCGCCTACTAGACCCTTAGTTTCCACCATACCTAATGCTTCTTGTGTCATCTGTTTTCTCTCCTTTTACAATACATAGAATAAAGCTTACAAATTTATTTTTCTAATAGTTCCACCATAGTACCTATATTCATAAAGGCAAAGTGCGCTGTTTTAAGTAGTTGTACCATGAGTACAGCACCAGTACCTTCACCTAACGCCATTTGTCCATGGATTGGAACTTCATCAAGACGAATATTTGCATAAGCCAATGCTGCGGCCATCCCTACCTCGCGAGAATAATGAGATGGAATACCGTATAATGGAGCGTCTCCATTCATTTGAGTAGCACAAGCCATGGCAACAGCTGTAATATATCCATCGATTACAAATGGGATATGTAAGTCTGTACAAGCTACCATAGCACCTGTAATCGCGGCTATATCAAAGCCACCTACGCGGCTAATTACCTCTTTAGGACTATTTAAGTGCCCCTTATGATGAGATAATGCAGTACGTACAAACTCTCGTTTTTGATTCATGTACGCCTCTTCATCAGGGCCAGATCCAGGACCTACAGTTATCCGTGGGTCTAGTTTTGTAAGACCACTCAGAACAGCTGCTGAAGTAGTTGTATTACCAACACCCATTTCGCCAAAGGAAAATAGATTGATACCCGATTCTGCATAGTAAACAACTCGGTTATATCCAGCTTGGTATGCTAGGTCAAACTCTTCATCACTCATAGCAGCACCATCTAATATATTCTTTGTGCCTTGAGCTACCTTTCGATTGACCCCAATACCTTGTGGATAAGCAATGCCTACATCTACCACTTCATAAGGAATATGGTTAAAGATACAGTAATTAGCAACTGCACTTTACCATCAATCATATTCTGAGACTGTTTACGAGTAATCTCATAGTTATAACCGATTAGACCATCTACGGAAATACCATTATCTGCAGAAAAGATAATATGCTGAGCCTGAATCTCAGGTTTCATATCTTGCCAAGCGAGACACATTTTTTTGAAATATCGTTCCCATAGACCCAAGCTTTTTGGAATGATCGCCTTATTTAAAATAAATTGATTAAGTTGTTCTTCAAACACTTTGTCCATGGAAAAACCTTCTTTCAACTAACCGTATATGTAGTTACATAATTGTTTTAACGACTCTTCGTCGTGAACTGATATTTCAAAAATATTAGTGGCTCCCGCTAGTTTAAGATTGCGCCGAGGCGCCTCAACATCTTTACCCGTGTCCACCTTTGATACAACCCCTATAACCTCGCGATTTAAGGAGTTTCCAAAGTTTGGTGGGAATATGGTTGTTTCATCACCTGCAGGAATCATGAAAATCACTACGTCCGCATCATAGGCGTGCAAGATAATGCCTCGATAGTAATTAGGATTCTCCATATATTCTCCAGGGGTATCGATGAAGTTTCCCACTCTCGTTATGGCTTGTGTCTTATGATACGTAGCCGAGCCATGAGTAATCGTATCTGCTAATGTGGTCTTACCACAACCGCTACGACCTACTAGAAGGATACGTTTTTCTTTCTTTTCGGTGCTCATAATTACCCTTTCATTAGGATCTTGTTAAATCCGTTGGAAAGAATCCTAATATGCGTTGCAGACCTTCAATTACGCTGCGCAAAGCAGATTCAACAGCAGATACATCACCAGTTATGAGAAGTGCCCCCGAAAATCTATCGATGAAACCGATTTCGATATCACCAGATTTACTTGCAATATCGGCTGCAATAATGGTCCCTTCGCCAGGTGTTATGGTAAGAATTCCAATAGCATTGCGTCCTTTTTCCTCAAGCCCCATTTTTCTAAATAGATCTGGCTTAGGATTGGCAATAACATGAGCTATCGTAACCTGCTTTCCGGGTACAAACTCTTGAATGATGCGCTGTTTTGCATCAATTACCTCTTGAAAGGCCATATAATCTCCTCCTAATGTAATATGTATTCTTTAAACTATACTGACATGTTATAGTTTGTCGTTGTTTTATATACTCTAGCTATAGTTAAGGTGCCACTAATTGGAAGAACAACACAGCTAAACCTGCCCCAATCAATGGGCCAATAAATGGTACCCATGCATATTGCCAGTTCGCAGTTCCCTTATTAGGAATCGGTAATAAGAAATATGCTAACCGTGGACCAAAGTCACGGGCTGGATTTAATGCATATCCAGTAGTTGCACCAAAGGACATACCAATGGATGCTACCAAAATACCGATGACCATAGGTGCTAAACCATCGGCCATTTCCTAAGCAGAGAATCGCTAGCATAAACATAAATGTTGCTATAATCTCAGATATCAAATTGAAAGGTTTATTATCGATTGCTGGACCTGTTGCAAAAATCCCTACACAGTTTCCTTCGTCAGGACCGGTTACTTTAAAGTGTGGATAATAGAACAATGCGGCAATGGCAGCACCTGTAAAACCACCTGCAATTTGAGCTATGGACATTGGAATGACTTGATCCCAAGGGAATATACCTGCTACAGCAAGAGCAAAGGTAACGGCAGGATTCAAATGCCCCGGGCCACCAAGTGTAATCCCTACATATACACCAAAGGCTACGGCAAATGCCCATCCGAAGATAATGTGTAGCCAGTTAGTACCAAAAATACTAACAATGGTTTTCTTTAACAAGATAGATGCATTGGTAGTATTACCAAATGCAATTAAAACGGCAGTACCAACAAACTCACTAATATACATTTGCGTTACGTCCATTGTTTTCACCTCATTGAGTTAACAGAGATTGTAATGCATGAGATGCAATGTCCATATCCTGTGCCACGGTACCACCGCTAATGCCGAGTCCACCAATCATTTTTCCATTAATCATGATTGGATATCCGCCACCAAAAGTGCAAATTTTACGGTTTACCATGGATTCTATGTTGAATAGATCGCCATCAGGCTGTGCGCTTGGATGTATTTCATGAGTTGCTGATTTAAGCGCTACTGCGGTGTACGCCTTTGCCTGTGCGATGTCGTTACTGATGAGCAATGCATCTGACATACGTTGGGAAATACATTAATATACCGTTTGCATCTACTATAGATACAACGATAGGTACGCCTATGGACTGAGCGTAGTCCAATGCCGCTTGTGAAAGCTTCGTCATAATATGCTCTAACTCTGTTCCAGTTGACATATCAATAACTCCACTTTCAGCAGTATGCTCTATATTACTTACGCATTGATTGCTTTCTGTCAGTATTTCCTCACAACTAGTTGCTACACGTTCTGAAACGCGTTCTACAATTGTTTCTACAAATTGTATATAGTCTTCCATGCGAGCCATGATATATAGAGCATCAGATAGTCGATTAATAAATTTACGAACCTCATCGCGAATAGGTTCTACAGAACCTAAACTTATAAGCAATCGTTCACCACGACGACAAATAGTACGCGCCACGTGTAGCTCTGCAGCAGATAAATAATTTCCGCTTAATATAAAGCTATGTTGCTGTGGCAATCGCTTAGTATAGTCATCGATCATGTATTCCAATTCGCTTATATCTTGTTGTGAAATTAGATTACTACTTTCACTTAGATTTTCCACATGAGGCGTGGCTACCTCCGCACATAAGCGGAATAGCTGATGTTGTAATGTGTGAAGCACATGTTTATTGTCTGGTGAGACGACTAATTTCTCACATACACTAACCTGTGCATTTAATTCATCAAAGGTTCCATATGTGTCCACACGAAGTGAATTTTTAGGTACTCTAGTGCCATCAAATAAGGCCGTTGTACCTGCATCACCGGTTTTCGTATAAATAGCCATATGCACCACCTCTAAAGTTAGTTAGATTTAAAAAGCTACTTCCAATCGTTCATCGGAAACGAAAGGATTACCTTTTACAAGGCGGGCTGCATTGACACCTAAGGTGCGTAAGCTATCTGGATATTGAGCATAGCCCGTAAGTCGATAAATAAATTGATCCGTTGGTATGTTTTTATAGGTCAACACAATCGCCTCATCATCAACGCCTATCCCAACAGATAAAGCCGAATTACGAGATGCTAGTCGGCCAATGTCATATGCGTACCACTATGGGACTCAATGACAACAGGTAGACCTTCCTCTTCAATTCCATATAGAACGGGTTTTAGTATATCCTCACTGATATGCTCTGTAGCATACAGCAATATGGTTGGCTTACTGACGATACTTTGATCCATCATAGGCCTCCCTTCTGTACATAGGATAATACCAATCCTGTTGCTACCGCATTTCGTGCCCCTTCAACGCCTCGAATATTGCCTCGCCCCGCTACTAATGCATATTGTGAAAGTGCATCAGTTACGAGTTGAGGAATTTCAAAGTCTAATGCAGAACCACCTACGATAACTACGAATGGTATATCTCGCACATTATGAGTAGGACTAACAGATGCCAAAGCGCGGAGTGAGTTTGTGACAAATACCCGTTTCTTTGCAGTTTGACGAACACGCTTAATCTTTTCTAGAGGGATATCTCGCTCTACAGGAACGAGCCCATCTGGCGTTACGATAACAACGCGTCCAAACAATGCTGCCGGAAGTGGTTCATTAAAGAACTGTACTGTTCCATCTTCGTGACGAATGTGATATACACTGAGTACTTGAGCTAATGGGTCTCGTTTGATGGCTTCTGCAATATGCATATCCTCTAAACCAAGTTCAGAATTGATGAGCATAGTTACCATATTTCCTGCTCCTGCAAGATGAATGGCTTTAATTTTTCCTTCTTGGTTAATGATGGATGCATCAGTTGAGCCTGCCCCTAGATCGAGTATGGCCATTGGTTTTGCTGTCCCCGGTGTAGTCAAAGCACCTAAGATAGCTGATTCAGCCTCTTCACCACCGATTTCAACTGGTACGCCTAACTCTTTTTCTACCTGCTTTGCAATGATTTCCATTTGTAGATGATCTGACTTAACCATGGAGGCAATGCCTACGGCTTGTTCCATAGAGAACTCACCTGCAAGGCCACCCTTTACATTGATAGGGACAGCTACATCTACGGCTAGCAAGTCTTGGATGAATACATCTTGTGGGGATTTATTTGTCAATTGAGCCATTGTAAGGCGAACCTTTTCAAGCATGCCACCTACGTTCGTACCTGCTTCACCACTGATATCATCGATAGGATGAACAGATTCGAGGGTTTCCATAATTCTCTCTGCCCCAGCAGATACATCGACGGATACAGTTCGATCATTCCCCATAACAATGATGGATCCTGCCGGTATTACCCGCTCCTTAACGTCCCCTGCCGGTGTTTGATGACTACAGCTGAGCGATTTCCGATAAGAGCTCTAGCGATAGGCACAATATTCTTTGTCTCCTCTGGTGAAAGCTCAAATACAGTGGCAATTCCATAAGGATTCGATAATTGTGATACCACTTGCCCCGGGTCTACAACCTCTACCGCAGATAGCATACCCATTGGGATTTTATCGATATACGCAACCTCGTCTACGATAGGAATTTTATGATCCAATCGATTGTTAACGAGTACGCCGTCATCGGCTTGAAGGATAGCAGCTCGAATATCATAACCTCGTTTGCAATATGCATTAATCAGCTGTGCTATCAATTCAAAATCGATAATCTTTGGAGCTACCACGATGTATGGCTGACCTTGTGGCTTATCAATTAGTTGCTCAATGGGAACGGTATACCCTACACCAAGACCTAAGCCACCTGGTGTTTTAGGGTTGTGCCCTATCATGGTAGATTCCGTAATTATGGTTTCTGTAATCGTTTCCATGGCCACATCGCCGATAACTGGTGTAGCCTCATTAATGCGAACTAAGTCAATGTCTCGTAGTGTAAGATTAGCAGACCTAATTAGCGACTTGAGGGCATCCATGAGACCTACGATATTTTCGCGTGTTCCTTTAATACCAGTGGTACTAGCAATGGCAGAAGATAAGAACTTTACCTCTCCATTACTATGAATTTCGGCCAAGGCCGCTTCTGTTGTAGAGTTTCCGATATCGATGCCAACAATTCGTTTCATAATGACATCTCCTATAGGTTAATTATCACCTTTAAGTTTTTTACGACGTTCGTAATTTTCTGCAGCTTCTCGTACAAAGTTTGCACAAATCGGAGCCCCTAAACCATCAAGTTCGCTAGCAATATCTAACAGTTCTTGTTTAGAAGAACGATATGGACGAAGTGCATTATACATTTCAAGTAAGCGTTTATCACTTACCTTCGTCATTTCTGCGGCGCGAGAGAAATTGAGTTCAATTTGATCTCGGCCCCCAGCCTTAGCAATTTGACCTTGAGCTTTCAAAATAGATGGAGAAATTTTTAAATCGTCCATTGTGATATGACCGGCCATTACGTTATCCATCGTAATATGGCCTAAGTCTCGACCTTGACCAAGATCAATCCATTCTGGGTGTTTTTTAGCAATCGGATAATCCTCGATGGTAACCACTCTATCTACTGTATTAGTTGTAGATGGTGTATGAGGCGCTGAGTACTGTGTTGTACTGCCTTTCGCCCCTTCTATTTCAGATACGATCTGCCGAATTAAGGCTTCTAATTCGTTAGCCATAGTAAACCTCCTTATACAGTGACACGAACTTCATCAGCTGGCTTACCTTTTACTACATGCTTAGTTTCCTTGATATGAAGCAATGCAGATAATGCTTGGTATTTTGGACGAGCCATTTGATCGTTCAATGTTGGTACTGGTGTTGGGGATTCGCCCTTAGCATATTTAGCAGCATTTTTACCGATAGCACGGTATGTTTCAGCTGTTAATAGAGGTGCTTGAGGGAATAATTCCAAATTTGAAAGTGGTTGTAAATCGCGTTGGTGAATCAAAGTAGTACCTTTAGATTGAATACCGATGCATACACCAGATCCAGAAATAGAATCGCCTTCAACAGCTACAGCCGCTACGTCAGAGGAACGGTATACGCGAATTACACGAGCTTTTAAACCTTCTTCTTCGATACCAGCTACTAATTGGCGAATTACCTCTTGATGCGGTACACCAACGATGGTTTGTCGTTGACTACGGCCAAAGGCAGGGCCAACAGCAATAACCACTTCATCTGCGCTTGTACCAGGTTGTGCAGGGCCACCAGTTTGGAGCCAGCTATCGTCACCAGTTGGGTCTTCATGTCTAGGAGCTGCACTTGGTGTTGTGCTTTTACCAGCACTAGCCTTGAATTGTGGTGCTTCATGAACACCACCCATTTCTTGTAAAACGTCTAGGATAATAGAACGTAATACATCTCTGTTAATTTCAGCCATCATGACACCTCCTTATATATCCCGTGGATCAATGGCGTTTGGAATATCTTTAATGCGTTCCCAATCTTCACCTTCCACACGATAACCTGTGCCAACACCTTGATAGTCATTTCTATTGTTAATCGCGGAGATAACATTGAAATCACGGTCAAAGATGGCCGATGTTTGTAAGTAATCGCCGGAGATTTTTTGTTTTAATAGATTCAAAATACTTTGTGCTACATCAGGATGACCTTCTTTAGCTAAGCCTTTACAAAGTCAACGCCTGTAACACCGCGGTTCAACAAGTCTTGAGCCGCTTTAATATCTGCAACCTTGTCGCGAGGAGGCATATCTTTAGAGCCATTCGCATAAGTAGCAGCCTCTACCTCTTGATCTGTAATCGGAGGCAAACCTAATGCTTTGAATAAAGCTTGTAGTGCACGAGCCGCTTTATTACGAACTGCTACTACTTCTTCTTCACGAGCAGGGATAAGACCGCCATTTACCTTAAGGTCACGTTGGATAACTGTCCAGTCATCATAGTCCTCTGCATCCCAGTTCGAACCAGCAAACATGTTGTCATAGTTTGGTGTAGAGCTATAACCAGAGCAAATGAAGTCAGTACCTGGTGCAAATTGCATCAATGTACGAGCTGTTCTACGCAAATCAGAATGACTGAATGTTTGGTCATTACTAGATGCACATTCTAGGTCGAGCATAGCTGCTACAAGGTTTTCTGCTAATACAGCGCGGATACCAGAAGGTACAGCTGCTGGAATACCGATACAGCTTACAGAACCATTTTGGATACCTTGTACGCCAGCACCTTTTGTAATATATAGGCAGCGGATTTCAAGGTACAACATAGATTTACCTTCTGCTTGGCCCATTTGTACTTCAGAACCTGTACCAGAGGTGAAGCGCATTTTAAGACCACGAGAGGCATAAGCAGATGCGAGGAATCCTTTAGACCAAGGTGTATCATCACCATCGGTAAATACGTCTTCTGTACCATATACGGAAATTGTTTCTGCATATGCTGTGAAGCCACGCATGCCAAGTTCCAATTCTGTCGCTTCTTCCAAGGAGCATTGTGTCAATACACCTGGACGACCACATTGAGAGCCTACGAGTAAACTAATCGCATTGAGTGGTGCGTAACGAGCAACGGCTACTGTTGTTTCTTCTTCTGCGAACCCACGAAGTGCACCTTCCGCAGCATCGGCTGCGATTTGCACTGGATTGTCGTTTACGTTCGTTACATGGGCTTGGTTAGCCATTGTACGACGAGCACGCATTTTTTGCATACATTGCATCATCTCAACAACGTTCATAGAAGAAACAACTTCCAACATTTTCGCTGGAGTAATAGATTTACAAATCTTAACGATTTCTTCACGAGGTACTGATGGTGTAAGCATCATATTAGCAATCTCTTTTGAATCCTTTGCCATTGCTTGTTCAGCACCATCGAGAACGATACCGTAATTTGCAATAAATGTATCGATAAGATCAAAATCTTCGCGGCGTTTACCATCGAGTTCAACGATGCGCCCACCTTCGATTTTGAGGCTAGGCTTTGGATCTTGAGGAGATTCCATGGCTATAAAACCTTCCTCTACCCATTCCTTTACATAACCATCCTGATTGACAGGACGTTGACTTAAGACTTCGAAACGTTTTGATTTCATAGGGCATACCATCCTTTCAGATTAGATATAGGAAGGGGGCTCCGTTCACTGGTTCGTCACCCATCGTACCGAGCAATTGTTTACCTACTTCACGAGCAGAAATAACCGCTTGTCGTACAGCCCCAGAATCGCCAGAAATCTGTAAAATTACTTCGTTAGAATTACTTGTACCTGCAGAAGGAGATGCATAACCGATTACATCAACGTTTGCAGATTTAACAGCTACATCGGCCATAACTACGCCAATAGCTGCTGGAGCACCTACGATAAGGCCAAAAGCTTTACCTTCAGGAGCGCCAAATGCTGCATTTACTGCATGACTAGCGCGTGCTGTATATTGAAGTTCAATATGACCAGCATCGTTTGCGTATACATCGCCAAAAGTACGTTCCACTTCAGCTAATGCTACTTCAATAGCTCGTTTTACATCGGATACATCATCACCACCAAAAATGATTAACGACCCATGGCCTGCGCCACCTTTAGTATCACGAGGTAATTCAATGCTAACAATTTCAGTATTGGTTGCTTTTACTGCTTCATCAGCAGCCATAATGTGTGGGCCTGCACCAGTACGAGCACCTAAAATACCGATGGAACGATATTTTTTCTTTAGTTTCATCGCATCTAATACTTGTTGATCTACGTTAGCAATTACAAGACCAATAGTATCACCAGTTTTACTAGTCCCTACAAATTCAGTTAATCCACATGTTGTCGCCATAATACCCTCCATACGTATAATGAAAGTATCAAAGTATCTATGTACAGAAAACTATGTTGTGGTATACCATTTTATATTTTTTATCATTTCTTTAACCATTCATATGTATGCAACCCTAGATTCTGTACACCATATATTGCTATAGAGCATGCCTTGCTTTTCAGTCACAACCCATCGGACTCAATCCTTTCTAAATACATGTACTATAAGGCTTTTTATCTACCTTTTATTATAAAAAAATTATTAAATGTAACTTTTTTTATGTATATTCGAAAAATGCGATTTTTCTATTACTAAAATACGACAATCCTGTTATACTTATACATATAAAAGCAAGAAATAACTTAATTTTATAGGTATATGAATTTTAGGTGGTATGTCACTTTTCTCTTTTCTCAGGTTTAGAGCCGTCCCATTAGATAGAGAGCAAGTAGAGCTATTTAACGGTGTGCTTACTAGACCTCTTAACACATTTGTGATTGGAGGTTTTACCATGATTTGTACGAATGAAGATACTAAGCTTATTAATGAAATCATGCGCGATTTTACAAACATAACAAAGATTGCGGCTATTTTTGTTAATAATCGTGGAAAAGTGTTATCTCAAGAATATAACTTTTCTCCTTTTTGCAAGGTTGTAAGACGCAATCCAGCTTACGCCAAACGCTGCAATCAATGCGACTTATATGGTGGACTAGATGCTACAAAAGAACTATCCTCCTGTCCGTACCGCTGTCATATGGGCCTTATAGATTTCTCCGTGCCCATCATGAAAGATGGCGCCATCTTAGGCTTCATCATGGCAGGACAAACAAAAACAGAAGATACAACAATCAAACCTATTTTGCCTACCCAAACCGATTGGCATGATGACACCAAACTTCGTGCACTATATCAGGCATTACCAGTTCTTACAGCAGAACAAATCTACAGTGCTACAAAGGTTTTACGGATTTTGGTAGAACACTACTTCCCATTTAACGATGCCATAGCAGAAGAGATGCCTTATGAACAATTACCAGACTTTGTGGAGTCTGAACGACCTATTAATCGTCCAGAAATTCGAAAGGCTATGTTATATATAGAAAAAAATCTGAGCAAACGAGTGTCGCTCAGAAGGATTTCGGAACATATTCATTTAAGCGAGTCCTACTTCTCTAAGATTTTTAAAGATGATACGGGGCTTTCAGTAGTGCAATATATAACACTATTGCGCATACAAGAAGCGAAAAAACTATTAGTATATTCCCAACTAACAGTTAATCAGATCAGTAAAACATTGGGCTATAACAGAACTAGTTATTTCTGTAAAATTTTCAAAATGGCTACCACTGAAACACCACATTCATATCGGAAAAAATATGCAAAACCAATTCATCCATAATATAATAAAAAAGGCGTAACACCATTGGTATTACGCCTTTTTCGTATCTATAGAGTTTGTCATGAGAAGGTATTGTATCAGATACATATATTATTAACGATCAATTAGAACGCTGGGATGATAGCTCCCTTGTAGTGTTCTTCGATGAACTTCTTAACTTCTGGAGATTGTAATGCTTTAGCTAATTTTTGGATAGCTGGTTTATTTTCATCACCAGGGTTAACAGAAAGAAGATTTGCATATGGAGAGTCAGCTTTTTCTACGAATAAGCCATCTTTTGTAGGATTAAGACCAGCTGGCAACGCATAGTTAGCATTGATTACTGCTGCATCTAAGTCTTGGATAGAACGAGGAATTTGAGCTGCTTCTAACTCAACAATTTGGATGTTTTTAGGATTGCTAGTCACATCGAATGGTGTATTAGTCAAACCAGTTGGATCTTTCAATGTTACTAGACCAGCACTTTGCAACAAGAGAAGTGCACGAGCACTGTTTGTTGGGTCAGACGGGATAGCTACTTTTGCGCCATTTGGCAAGTCTTTCAAGTCTTTAATTTTTTGAGAGTAGATAGCCAATGGTTCGATGTGAACTGGTGCAAAGCTTACAAAGTTTGTACCATGATCTTTATTGTAGTTATTTTGGTAAGGTACGTTTGCAAAGAAGTTTGCATCTACTTCATGGCTAGATAGAGCCATATTTGGTTGGATGTAGTCTGTAAATTCAACGATTTGTAAGTCTACACCTTCCTTAGCCAAAATAGGTTTAACTTGTTCTAAAATTTCAGCATGAGGTACAGGATTTGCTGCTATCTTTAATACCTCTTTAGAGCCACTAGAGCTCGCGTTATTTGTGGAAGAACCACAACCACTAATCAATAAGGACGCACCCAGTACGGCCGTCGCTGCTAATGCTAACCATTTTTTCATGTAATCCTCCTATCTACGATGAAAACCTCCATCTCGGACGAGGACTCATACGTATACAACATTCGTAGATATTATAATAAATCTATTTTTCTTATCTTGTATCTACATTTGATTATTTAATAATTTCGATGTAGTAAGTATAGCAATTTAATTCCTACTCGTATAATAGATTTTATATATGTAATAATATAACTTTAATCTATAGCAAGATAAGAGTAATTACATTTAGCTATGCCAAGTACATAAAAACGGTACTAAGATGATTCCCCGTACTACTAGGTAATATACCTAATGGGTACAATCAAACTTAGTACCGTTATAAATATCGCTCTATATAATAAACAATATACTCAAAATCAAAAAATCAACTTATGGAGTTGACGTTGTTTGCTCCACAGAAATAGTTACAGGTGCTGATAATTTAGCCTCTAACCAAGCTTTTATTCGTTCCAAATCTGCATCAGATACAGCGGATGTAGTATGGATGATCACCATATAGCGACTCGCTTTAGGCTGTTCTAGATTATCTATTAAAGGCATGCCTTCCACTTTGCTTACAAACGGGAATAACGCCTTTGCTTCAGCTTCTGTCGTTTTCATAGTATTTATAGTTTCACTTACTAATTGATAAGTCGGCTGGTATAGATTATTCAAGTTTTTATATGTTTCAAGATTCTCTGAAGATTTATTCAAGTTCGTCTTATCCATAGTAGATTTTTTCTCATCTACGCTATTAACAAATCGTAATGTATAATTCTGCAAGTACTCATCCTTCTGTAACTTGTTATCCAACTGGGCTCGCTCCTCTGAAGTCACAGGAGCTCCTATAACTACTATGTCTACTAGCTTATTCGTTTGATCTAATGAATAATCAATCACTTGTCGACGGCCCTCTTGATTAATATCATTCTTAATAAACTGCTCCATATGGTTTGACTCAGAATACTTGATAGTCATATCATAGCCTGCATAAATACTTGGTATAGCCATAATAAGACCAATCACGAGAAATATTAGCTGGTTACGACGATTAACCTCTTCTGCTTGTTTATGGAATGGCAAACTATATACACCCTTTAAAACAATAAAAGCTGCAAAGAAGATGAAAAATGCATTTATAAAGAATAGATAGCCAGCCCCAATGAAATATTGCCAATTTCCATTAGCCAGTCCATATCCTGCCGTACATAGTGGTGGCATAAGTGCAGTCGCAATCGCAACACCTGGTATAACATTATCTAAGGTCTTACGCGTTTGCCCAATAATCCCAGCTAACCCACCAAATATAGCAATGAATACATCAAAAATATTCGGTTCTGTACGTGCTAATAGTTCAGATGTAGCCGCCTGAACGGGAGAAATATAAAAATATAAAGCAGATGCCAAAACAGCAATCGTAACCTGTAAGGACAATCTTAAAATACCGCTTTTTACAACTGTAAAATTAAGCGTAGCAAAGCCAAAACCAGTTGCTAAAATAGGTCCCATCAACGGTGATATAAGCATAGCACCAATAACAACTGCCGTACTATTCATATTCAACCCAATAGAGGCGATAAATATGGAGAGAATCAGGGTAACCAACGCAGGTCCCTTAATCTTAGCCCCACCTATCAACCTTTTAGAGATAGTTGCATCATCAGCGCGCTCAAAATGTATATCAAAGTATTTATTTATTTTCATTCTTTCTCCTTATAATTTCATCAAATCTGCAAAGGTCCCTACATTTACAAACATATGCTGTGTCGTTTTCAACATTTGAACCATTAAGATAGCTCCTGTCCCTTCCCCCATCGACATGTGGGCTTGAATAGGAACCATGTCTTGTGTAATATCTACCTCTGCTAAAGCTAGCTCTGTGCCTTTTTCGCGGGAATGATGTGACGGCAATGCATAGTCTGTAATGCGCTCGTTCATATGTACCGCACAAGCTGCCGCTACAGCTGTAATAAAGCCATCAATGACAAAAGGCTTTTTAAACTCAACACAAGACAGCATAGCCCCAAGAATAGCAGCAATATCAAAGCCCCCTACATGGGCTACAATTTTACGAACTCTTTCAACTTCACTATCAGAAACAATACTAGCCTTATGCTTATCTAATACAGCGCGCACAAAATCAATTTTTCGTTTCATCAAATCTGGTTTATTCGGCCAAGAACCAGGTCCTACTGTTTCAGTGGGATCAGCTCCAGTTAAGGCAGACAACACACAGGCAGAAGTCGTCGTATTACCAAGTCCCATTTCACCAAAGGAAAAAGATTTATCCCTTGCTTTACATAATGTTCAACTCGTTCATAGCCAGCTTGAAAGGCACTATTAAATTCATCCTCAGTCATAGCAGGGTGGTTTAATATATTCTTTGTCCCCTTTGCGACCTTGCGATCCACTCCGATACCATCATCTGAGGCAATTCCTACATCCACAACTTCATAAGGAATGTTGTTAAAGTTACAAAACTGTGTAGCCGACGAACGACCCAAGAGCATATTACGCGACTGCTTTTGCGTTACCTCATAGTTATAACCTACATAGCCTTCCATATTACAACCATTATCAGCAGAAAATATGATATGCTGAGGTCGAATTTCACCACTAATCTCGCCCCAAGCAGTACAAATCTTTCGGAAATAATCCTCCCACAAGCCTAGGCCACCAGGGATTAGGCATTTTGGTTGAAGAAATCTATTTAATTGTTCCTCAATTGGTAATACTGACTTATCTTTCATTCTAATCTCTAGTCTGCACAGAATATGCCAACTAGCCTTCTATTAATTCGATATTATTCTATATAGAAGTATAACACAAATTATATAATTAGTAATATAAGGTTTGTACTAGTACTCATATATACGAATTATCCTCTCATCAGGGAATAATCTATGCTTTTTAGCCTTAAACTCTGGATTGTTATTAGAATCAAAATATTCAATTGTATTTCTTAACTGCTCATGAGTAAAAGGACTCGTACTTGGATTATATACAAGCTGATTAAATACAGCATACCGTCCATCATATGCAGCAAATAGTAAATTAGATTTCTTATCTGGATTGTATGAATCCACTAACATTCCAGGCAAGCCATTATTCCATACCGCTGAATAAGTAGGATTTTGTAAATCATCAAAGATTCCCCACATACGCCAATATACTTGCAATGTGTGATAAAAATTATACTCTTTATCTACAAGCACCTTATTTTCTATATCTTTACTATCAGGATGATCTACATCTAAAGGAATAATCTGAATAGAATACCAAATATCTCCTATCTCATACACTATAAAAATATTGTTATCTAACATATAGAACATCTTCAACTCTGCACCTTTAGGAATGCGGAATGTCATGCCTTTACGAGTAATTGTGTCTGTATATGAATCTATATCCTTTAAACTCTTCTTACAAGGAACCTTCCTTTCCACAGGATACGATAAAAGAGTAGTCTTTTTCTCATCATGAATGAGCTTATCCGTTGAATGATACAATCTGCCCCGAACTAAACTAACTTCTTCAGCATACGTTTTTTCTTCACGTAAATACCCCTTAGCTATGTCCTCTGACTTCATTCTTTCCAAATGTCTTTGTAAATCAGCTTCAATCTTATCATTAGTTTGTTCACTACTAACACACTTCTCTTTAGCACTACCAGAAATATCACTTTGAGTAACCGGCTCTTTTGCATGTACTTGTGAAGCCATAAGACTTAGCATTAACAGTGCAGCAATGTATGAATATATTCTTTTCACAATACAACTCCTTAGCTTTATAACAACCACTACAATCAACTTCAATCTCTACTAGTATTGTACCTTTTAATACTTGTAGAATCATCAAAGGGGCTGTAACAAAACAGCCCCTTTGTTCCAAATTTTATATACAAACTCTGCCCAACTCTAATGATACATATCTATATCTACAGTAATCATTCGCGTTCGTTCCGGATTAAACATAAAGTAAATCACTCTTGGCTGGTCATGATCAAAGTTATGGTAAACAACATATACTACATATTTCTCAGCTGATACTCGAGTGCTATAATAAAAATCTTCATTAGGATCATCACCGACACTCTGGCTGCCATCAATTAACCAGGGAAATAATTTCCAGTTTTGTCGTTGAATAGTGATAATCTCATAATAATTCTTTATGTCACTAACCAATACATTTTTATCTTTTGGATATGTAAACGAATTAAGTACTTCAACTGTAGTATCTTTATCCCTGCCATTTATAAACGAATACCAAGCATTAGATTTAACAGTTTCCTCATACCTTGAAATCGTTGCTTTATCACCATCTAATACTAAATAGCTTTGATTCCCTCCCATTCCAATTACTTCAGCAGAAGAAATCACTTTCAAACTCTCAGGTAAAAACTTAGGTGCTTGTAATGGAGACGGAATATACCCCGCCTTAGATGAAGGCCATGTAGAGTGCCACCGTTGAGTATCATAATGGGATATTCCTACAGCAGAAAATACTAAAGTAACAGCTAATGTAGGAAGCATACACAGAAAAAAGATAACATAAAAATATGATAAAAATCTTTTACGTACAGTTTTCTCACTATCAATAACTCTACATTTTTCAAGCAATAATACAATCGTGGCGATTAATAAAATCAGATAGTACACCCCAGAATACGAGATATAATCTGAGAAGAAAAATGTTAATACCCAAAGAATTATAAAAAACCATATACTCTTTCTATAAGGATTAGAAAAAAACAATTTCTTTAAGTAAATTAAACACTGTTGCATTTACGATCTCCACAACAATACCTACTCAAATTACTTAGATTGATAAAACACAGCCCGTGTCCCATCATTACTGATCAAAAGTTCCACAAAATGAGGTCTTTTAGTATTCCCATCGTCTACAAAGACATATAGTCTATGATTTCGGGTAGAATTATATGTATCCTTGACTACTGTTTTTGTTTCTTTTCGAGGTGCAAAGCGTAGCCACTCAATAAAAGTCCGTTCTGGCAAATTGAGGGATTCTTCTTCTATACTCTCTACAATATTATAGCTATTAGGGTGAGATATAAAACGCTTTTTCTCCCCAGTATCTAAATCACGCAATACACCATCCGCATCAATTTGCGCTGTATAGGCTGCATTTTGCTTTGCTATTGCCTCATATTGTGCAATTACTTTAGGGTCCCCCTCAAGTACAGTATATCTCTCTGGATATGCATTAGCCCAAGCTAAACTACTACGAAAAGCAGACGCTCTATAAATACCGTCGGGAAGTTTTCCTGGTCGTTTTAACCCCTCTGGTAGTTCTCCACTATTAGGCCACCCTTGAGTCCAATCCATGGTACTATACTCGAAGGAATCAAATTGCTCAATGCTTGTTTTTAAGTCGTACCTAAACCAATCGCTTACTAACCAAGAAAAGCTGAGGGTAAAGGCAATATACAAACACCAAGCCAACTGAGTGTGCCTTTTTTCAGATATGGACTGTTTCTTAAAGCGCCTATATTGTAGAAATATACTCGATACTATGGCTATGCCAAAAACAATATATGTAATAGGTGCTATATTAAATAGCACTACCACAATTGTAAACAACACGCATAGCATAACCGTTAATAAGCCATAAAATCCTTCGAACAAAACTCTCTCCTATAATGACAACACTTAAAACATCTTCAGCACTTAAAACATCTTTTTATACAACGCTTCAATATCTTCACGGCTTATTTCAGCTACTGTATTAGCTATATTGCCTGTAGCTACAACGTATACATTATCTACGAGCCATGGAATGTCTTTTTTCGTAAATCCTAATTCTGTAAGGTTTGTAGTAAGGTCTAGGTCATGTACGATTAGGCGTAATGCTTCTCCTAGTTCGGAACCATCTCCGTGGTTAAATATCCGAGCTAAGGCACTAAATTTATCAGGGTTTGCACTCCATGTATATTCCACTGCAACAGGTTCAATAATAGCAAGGCCTACACCATGGGTAATATCTTTAAGGCCACTGGCTGGATGTTCCATACCATGAGCTAATGTTACACCAGCTGTGTTAATAACCATGCCCCCAATTGTGCTAGCTAATGTAACGGACTCCCAAGCTTTTGTAAGCTGAATTTCGTTGAGAACAGCTGATTTGCCTTCCGCCGTTGCTTTCACATGTTTATATAGTGGTACAAGATATTGTGCTAATAATGTCACTGCATAATGAGCTAACGCATCGGTGAAAGGTTGTGACGTTTTAGAGGTATAGGCCTCGATGTTGTGGCATAGTGCATCAAAGCCTACAGATGCCAATACATGAGGTGGCATTGTACCCATTACAGCAGGGTCTACAATAGAAACCTTTGGCACAATAGCATTGCAGCGTAAGGATTTCTTATCACCTGTTTCAGGATTAGTAAGAACACCAAACCCGTTGCCTTCAGAGCCGGTACCACAAGTCGTTGGAATAACAATAAGAGGCAATGCATTATCACTAACTTTACGGTTGAAAATATAGTCGTTAATATCGCCTTCATTCACCGCCATAAAGGCAATTCCTTTGGCACAGTCCATGATGGAACCACCGCCGATAGCAATAACCATATCACAGCTTTCAGATTTAGCTAATGCAGCGCCGTCTAAGGCTGTCGTGGTCAATGGATTGGCATCTACTTGATCAAACAATACATGACCGATATGAGCTGCATCAAGCTTTGCTACCACCCGGTCATATAAACCAGATTTTTTAGCACTAGTACGACCAGTTACAATAAGTGCTTTCTTGCCATACGGTGCAGCAAAATCAGCAACATTATCTACTTTATTCCAACCGAATTGGATATTTACAGGTAAAAAATAAGAGAATTCCATGTGATAACCTCTTTTCTTTGAAAACTAGTTCTTAGTGTTATTGTAAAGGATATTTACAAGCATGTAAAACCTCATAGGGCTTTCACCAGAAAACAGGTATACTAATAATAAGAGAGGTATTTATATTTATATTTATATTTATAGAGGGAGAGAACATCTATGAAATTTGCCATTAAACATTTATGGTCTTCGCTGCGGGACCTAGCAACGCAGTCGCCTATATTACTGGCATTAATTGCCATATTTTCATGTACTCCGTTGTATATTGAACAAGATTGGTTTGCCGAAATCGACATTAAGCTATACTCACTGTATTTCTTTATCGTTATATTACAAAGCTATATAACAAGGACTCGAAAGTTTTCCATTTTATATACCTTAGTAAGTATCGGAATCAGCGTTGGTCTTTATATGATTCACGAAAGCTACGGCTATGTGCGGGGTATTGAACTAGCTACGGAAAAATATCGTACCTATGGCTGTACTCCATGATTGCCTTTGTATTTCACATCGCCTGGTGAACACTACATCGGTGAAATCATTAACCGCATCAAACGGATTGGCATCACCCTTGTTACGTCTACGCTATATAACATTGTTATCATCATGAGTTTATGGTTCTTCTTCATCATCGTGGACCAACCATTCAACTTTGAAGAAACCATTTTTAAGGTACTCGCATCCATTAATATATTCATTTGTCTATCTATGGTATGTTCTTACAAAGAGGATCCCGCAGGTCCTCCAGCACCAAACTCATTTTTTTACTGTTGTATTCGGCATCATCTTGCCTAAGGCGTCCATTATTACAGGCATTCTAGCTAATATCTATTTAGTCTTGATTCTGTTAGGGCTTCGAGAGGATACGCGTTTCTTCTACACCTATTATCCGTATGTAGCCATTTTCTACCTATTCTACTTGGCTAGCTTTAGATCCAGTGAAAGTAGCAGAACACAGCAAATCCTATGCTTCTTGTTCATTACACTAACTACACTGTGCTTAGTTCTTATCGGTAAACGTGTGATTAATGAACCAGTTCTCTGGCTCAATACGATTTACGTGAGTGCATTCAATTTAATCTTCTTAGTACATAATGTATATTCTCTTGTGAAGGGTTTAAAACCATCTGTACACACAACCGTTATGGCTCTTGCCTTAGGTGCTGTTCTCTTGACACCATTCATAGGCTATACAACGTATCGTGAATTTGTGACCTATACTAAAGTTGATGGCGAATGGCATGCAAGCCTACCAATAGCTGCTACCTTTGACCCTAACTTCACGGACTATGGCACACCATATGTCCCTGTAGATGATTTAAAACTGCCAGATACAAATCCAATAAACGGCAGACGCATCGAGTATATTAATTTTGATGCTATAACTGCACCAAAGGTTATTTCGATTGCAGGATACGATAAATACATTGAAAACATCGAGTTAATTGTATACGAACAAGATCTTAAAGAATACCAAGTAGAGTCTGCCAACTTCGACTCCATCTCCTTCAAGTTCCTCAACAACGGCCTTGATTTAGAGGTATCTCTACCAAATGGAGTAACAGAGGTTCATCATATTTATGATAAGTTCCTTACCGTCGATAAAACAACCATCGATCCTGTCATTATAGAAGGCACTGGATACAAACTATTGATTACGTCGTACTTCATAAACCAATTCGATACACGTAAACTTAAATTTAATGTACTTTATAATTAAGCATATAATACAATATAGTAATAATTACAACATCATATATAATATGACAAAAGCAGTACCCCGCAGGGTACTGCTTTTATTCATCGATCTAACTTGACTAGAATATGTTGGGCAAAAGTCTTGGGCCGCTTTAAAATCGTCTTCATTTGGGTGTACTGCAGCTTGTTTGTGACGTGCATCGCGATCAGCAGATTGACCGTGGCTATGCCCTTTCGGGAACATCTTGTACATCATTTCGATAACCTTAGGATCTACCTTACCTTGGCAGATGAATGTTCCTACAGGCTCTATGCCATCGGGTAAACAATTTGCTGCATTGATTAAGCTCTCCTTAGCATGTGCCATTTGCGGTGGTACACCAGCCGTGGCAAACAGAGCAATATGAGGGTTATGTAATGTGCCTAGTACATCACGGGCCTCTTTATTAGCTGTCCCTTTATCCACCCAGAATCCTGCAAATACAAGATCGTAAGATGATAAATCGGACGGCACTTCTTTCATAGATACACATGGTGTACCTGCAGGCAATACGCTAGTAATAGCCTCTGCCACTTGTTTAGTATTTCCCGTAAGGGATGAATATATAACAATAGACTTCATGTCTTACCTCCTATTTACTATATATCTATTATAGGACATGTATGACATGCTTTTAATAAAATAAATCACAATAGTATACAGAACGATATAGAACGGAATTTTATATACTGCCACGTACTATCTTTTACTATTCTCAAAAGATATAGCATTCAAAAAATCATCATATGCATCCCGATATAGTATTTTCTAGTATTTCATAACTATATCGATAAATTTAGCATACTATATTTATAAATTTCTAAATGTCAATATTGAATGTATAGATTTTTTTCGCTATAATCGTAACATAATGTATAAAGCTAAATAGGAAAAACTACACATATATGTAGTTTTTCTTATTTTTTTCTGATTAGAATTTAGCTTTAAAAGATATTTTATACTGATTTTCAGTCTAATCTTATATATGCTTAGATTAACAGTTTTATTACTTTTAAGACTCAAGGGGAACAGTAATGGAGATTATGATCAAGAAACGGGATGGCCATTTCGAGCCTTTATCCGTTGAAAAAACGAAACGTATGATTGCCTTCGCATGTTTGGGGTTAGATTCTTGTGATCCACTAGAATTGGAGATGGATGCGAAGTTACAATTCGTTGATGGCATGACTACTAAAGAGATTCAAAAAACTTTAGTACAAACTGCTATCGAAAAGGTTATCTCTAAAAAAGACGACGGTTTCGGCAACCAAGTTAATAAAATGAACCAAGATTGGCAGTTTGTAGCAGCTCGCCTCTTCTTGTTCGATCTCTATAAAGAAGCCGCTATCACTCGTCGTTATAAAGCATTCGGTTATGGCAACTTCCCAAATCTTGTACACATGCTTGTAGAAGAGAAAAAATACGCTGACTTCTTCGTTACAGAATATACACCTGATGAATTGCAAGAGTTAGGCGATTACATCAAACCTAAGCGCGACTACCTCTTCAACTATGAAGGTCTTAAATTATTGGCTGACCGTTACTTGGTAAAAGGCTTCAACAAAGAAATCTTTGAATTGCCACAAGAACGCTTCATGGCTATAGCAATGCACTTGGCATTGGTAGAGGGTGAAAACAAAGTAGAATACGCTAAGAAATTCTACGATTTGATGAGCCAGTTAAAAATGACAACAGCTACACCTACATTGGCAAACGCTGGTACACCATTCCATCAGTTGTCCTCTTGCTTTATCTCTGGTGTAGATGATAACTTATGGTCCATTTACGATGTAAACAGCAAATTCTCCCGCGTATCTAAACACGGTGGTGCTCTTGGTATCTACCTTGGTAAAGTTCGTGCATTGAACTCCGATATCCGCGGTTTCAAAAACTCCTCTGGTGGCGTTATTCCTTGGATCCGTTTATACAACGATACAGCGGTTGCAGTAGACCAATTGGGTAAACGCAAAGGCGGTGCTACAGTAACACTCGATATTTGGCACAAAGACTTCTACGAATTCGTAGAGCTTCGTACAAATAATGGTGACGACCGTCGTAAAGCACACGATATCTTCCCTGCTATCTCTGTTCCAAACATCTTCATGGAACGCATGATCGGCCGTGAAAACTTCACCCTCTTCGACCCTCATGAAATCTTGGCTGTAAAAGGCTATGCTCTAGAGGACTTCTACGACACAGACGATAACAAAGAGTTCACAAAACGTTACCTTGAATGTGAACAAGATCCGAACTTACACGGCATCGAAGTGCCAGCACTAGACATGATGAAAAAAATCATGCGCTCTGCTGTTGAAACTGGTACACCATTCATCTTCTTCCGCGACACTGTAAACGCTGCAAACCCTAACAAACATGCAGGTATGATTTACGCGTCCAACTTGTGCCACGAAATTGCACAAAACGTTGGCTTCACAAACCTTGCTGAAGAAATCATCAACGAAGACGGCACTATCACTACAAACAAATACAGGCGACATGGTTACATGTAACTTGAACTCCATCAGCCTTGGCCGTATTTCTGACGAAGAATTGGAAGAAAATATCGCTCTTCAAATCCGCATGTTAGACAATGTTATTTCTATCAACCAAGCACCAGTTCCAGAATCTCGCATGACTTCTGATAAATACCGTGCTATTGGTCTTGGTACTTCTGGTTACCACCATTACCTTGTAAACCACGATATCCAATGGGAATCTGATGAGCACATTGAAGTAGCAGATAAATTGTTCGAAAACATCGCGTACTATTCCATCAAAGCTTCCATGGAATTGGCTAAAGAAAAAGGTGCATACCCTGCATTCAAAGGTTCCGAATGGGAAACTGGTGCATACTTCACGCGTCGTGGCTACACATCTGATCGTTGGAAACAATTGGCTGCAGACGTTGCAAAATACGGCATCCGCAATGGTTACTTTGATGGCCGTAGCGCCTACAGGTTCTACTTCCAACATTGCAAATACTACAGCTGGTATCGACCCTATCTTCAAAAAATTCTTCATCGAAGAGAAGAAAGGTTCTTTCACACCAAAAACTGCACCAGATTTGAACAACAAAACATTCTGGCTCTACAAAGAGGCGCATACAATCGACCAACAATGGTCCATCAAAGCTTGTGGCGTACGTCAACGTCATATTGACCAAGCACAATCTTTCAACTTGTATATCACACCTCAAATGAAAGCGAAAGAAATCCTAGATCTTTATGTTGAGGCCTATAAACAAGGTATCAAAACAATCTACTACATCCGTAACCAATCCCTTGAAATGGATGAATGCACTAGCTGCTCCTCCTAATACGAGATGTGTTTATAAATCTGATGACGACCTATAGCAGTATAGGTCGCATCGTTGTATAAAGGAGTCCTACTATGGATAAAAAACTGATTTTCAACGAACATGGTGAACGTGGCACGCAATCTATGATTGGCGGCAACACCACAAACCTTCGCGAATGGAACCGTATCAAGTACGACTGGTCGAACCAAATGTACCGTACAATGCTCAACAACTTCTGGATTCCTGAAGAGATTTCCTTGAACGAAGACGTTAAGCAATTCCCATACTTAACAGATTACGAACGCCGTGCATTTGACAAAATTATTGCATTCTTGAACTTCCTTGATTCTATTCAATCTGAAAACTTGCCTAACTTGAGCCGTTATATTACAGCATCTGAAGTGGCATCTTTATTGAATATCCAAGCATTCCAAGAAGAAATTCACGCTCAAAGTTATTCCTACATTTTGGACACTGTAACAAATCCTATTACACGTGACAAAATTTATGACGAATGGCGTACAGATAGACATTGCTTGCTCGTAACCGCTTTATCGCCGATGCATACCAACGTTTCAGCGACGATCCTAGCGAAGCAAACCTTATTCACACAATCATCGCCAACTATATCTTAGAAGGTATCTACTTCTACTCTGGTTTTAGCTTCTTCTACACATTGGCACGCCAAGGTAAAATGACAGCTACATCCACTATTTTCAAATATATCAACCGCGACGAAGTAACTCATCTTGTATTGTTCCAAAACATCATCCGCGAGTTACGTCGTGAACGCCCTGACTTGTTCACGCCTGAACTGGAAGCGAAAATCACTGACATGATTCGCCAAGGTGCAGAAAACGAAATCGCTTGGGGTCAATACATCACTGATGATAAAATCCTCGGCCTTAACAACGTTCTTATTGAACGCTACATCAAATACCTTGCCAATATCCGCTTAGAAGCAATCGGCTTGCCTCATCTATACCCTGAAATCAAGGACAATCCAATGGAATGGATTGAAAGCTTCTCCAACTTAAATAGCACAAAAACTGACTTCTTCGAAGCAAAAGTTACAAACTATACAAAAGCAGCAGCATTTGATTTCGATGATTTAGAATAATAACAAAAAAGATAAAAGAAAAAGTGATTCTCACGGTGGGAGAATCACTTTTTTCATTATAAAGGTTATTCAGTTAATAATGGTTAGCCAGCTGTATATGGGCCGAATCGACCTGCAAATAGATAGGACCCCATTTTACCAAGTTTGGCAGCAAAGATAGAAGCTACGATACCTAAAATAATCATAATCCATGCGTTATCAGCATTTACACCGTTAGCAATAGCGATGTAGGCTTGTGCACAGGAAAGAATAAAGTAGATAACTGTTAAGTAAATCTTTGCTTTAGGAATTTTAGATGTTCCTTTTTTGTAACGTAATTTACTACCAATATAACCAGAAATACCACCAATAATAACGAGAAGTGGTAAAATCATTACTACTAATGTAATGGCAGGAAATAATACATTTGCAATAGATGGAATCAACAATGCAATAACAGGTACTAAGAAAGAAGCTGCTGTTGCTGCGATTGGGAAATGTACCGCAATTGGATGTAAATGAAGATCTAGCAATTTTTCACGTTTTGAATTAATGCGACGTGGCTTGTAATCCATCCAAACGGTTGGAGGAAAACCACATGTTGGACAAGGTTGATCCCTGTACTTAGCATCCTCAATATATCCGCATACACGGCAAATTATCCATTCGGTACCTTGTTCAGGTGTTGATTTAGCTGCGGTAGAACTTGTTGCTGCCGTAGCTGCTTTTTGTTCTGCTGTCATAATGAAATCTCCTTACTTAAGAAATTCTATATAATTAAATAATGATTATTATTTCAATTATATTATAACATAATTCACTAAGTAAAAAATTAAAATTTATATACTTATCAAAAAAATTAAATATATCATGCTGCTAACGTACCTATAATCAAAGGTAGCGGTATTTGATTTCGATAAATTAGAATACTAAGAAAAAAAGATACCCAATCCAGATCTTTGAATTGGGTATCTTTTTATCGTTTATATTTAGAAATAGTCCCTCAACGCCACCCTCATAAAAATAGTTGACACATGGTAATACATTATAAAATAAATAACCATACATTTATACGCCATAAATAGGGCCTACACTATAGATACCTTCAATGCCCCATGACATGTATTCGAATAAACATCTTTTTACGAATTAAGCAAATCGTGCTTTGTATCCACCCTCTATCTTGATTACCAACTTATGATTAATACTCTATTAAATCAACTCGGTCCAGTTGGTTGACTGTAATAAATTATCTAAGATACGAACTCTCTTGCGATAGTACATCTGCTGTTTTTTTGGATATTCACTTTGACATTGACGGTCGGGTATTAATTTGATTTCAGAACCACTCGCACGAAAAGTTGATAGCTACCTGCACTATCTGCCAATGCACGATATGCAGATAGACGCAATGCAGCACTATCTTTTTTTCCGCTATAATTTGTGTTAATAGAACGACCCTTCAACAATAGTTTTGCAAGTTAGTTAAGATTAATATCTGTAATGAGTTGTTGAAGTCTAGTCACATTCGATCTAATGTTTCTTTCATCAAAGCACTGCAGGGTTTCTCATTAGGTGCTTCCCTTCTTGCACTAAACTATTTTTGAGTCAAACGAGCTCTGCAAATCACTAATTTTTATAATTCAAAGTCAGCTCGTTCTTGTAAAGCTTCTGCTAGTTTCATAGACTCTCACCTCGTACTAAAAATATACGTACCTATAACTAGTAGCAATCTTATCGAATCTATATACTAAACTACTTTATTTATCTGCCTCTGTAAGCTTTTTATAAAACCTTCCGCATCATCACATGAGGACATCCCTCATCGAGATATTCTTCCCCTTCTGCTTTATAGCCAAGGGATTCGTAGAATGGTTTTGCCTGCACTTGTGCGGATAAGGAGCAAGTTTTATATCCATCACGACGAATAGCATTTTCAGCAGCCATCATAATTTTAGTTCCTAAATGTTGTCCACGATACAACTTGCGTACCGCCATACGGCCAATATAGGCATCCCCTTCTTCGTTGCTTGGGAAATAGCGGCATGTACCTGCTGCCTTACCATCTATAGATAAGAGGACAAACTTTGCAGTCTCATCGATTTCATCGAACTCGTCTTCAAAACCTTGTTCCTTCATAAACACATCGATACGAATTTGTTTTATTTCATCAGTAATATGATCTAAAATTTGAATAATCATATCGCAGCCTTTCTCATATATCGCTATTTGTGTATTATTTTTTTGTTATCATAGTTACTATCGATTGTTAAAACATCTTACAAATGAAAACCCTATACGTAGCTACCTAAACTTACGATATTTTCTATTATACTCAAAAAACTACGACTTAATCTCTACAAAAATCATATACTACAGTTTTACTATATGAATTTCACATCCTGTATAGACATATTTTTAAAAACTTCTATGAAATTCATTTTTTTAGGTATTGCATAATTTTATCATTTGGGTTTATACTATACCCATAATTTTTAGAAAGGAGCAACCAAAGATGACTAACCAAATTAGCACAGCTACAAAACAATACTTTTATTGGTTCTTTATCCAACGTACGGGTAAGGAACTATTTGTGGTACGCTAATTAAGATTTAGTCAGTATTAGTTGCTTAGAATAGTAAAAGGGCTGCCCGTATTAAACTACGGGTAGCCCTTTTTTGTTTGCTATCCCGTATGGTAAGCCCTACTATTTCACTGTAGTTATAAGGAGGAATTATCATGATTATCACATTGAAACAAAACGCAGCAGAAACAGAAGTATCTCGTTTACGCAGTGAATTAGAGGAAAAAGGCTTCATTATCCATCCTGTAGAAGGTGCACGCTATAATATTTTAGGTCTTATCGGAGACACTGCATCTCTCGATGCTCGTCAAATCGAGTCCCTAGATTTCGTAGATAAAGTAACTCGCATCCAAGAACCATACAAAAAAGCAAACCGTAAATTCCATCCAGATGATTCTGTAATCAACGTAGGTGGTGCATTGATCGGTGGCGGTCACTTCGCAGTAATGGCAGGTCCTTGCTCCGTAGAAACACCTGAACAAGTATTAGAAACAGCAAAAGCTTGTAAAGCAGCAGGTGCTACAATTCTTCGTGGTGGTGCTTTCAAACCTCGTACTTCTCCATACTCCTTCCAAGGCATGGGTCCTGAAGGTTTGGAATTGTTAGAGCTCGCAAAAAAAGAAACAGGTCTACCTATCGTTTCCGAAGTTATGGATATTTCCCAATTACAATACTTCGATAACGTAGATATGCTTCAAATCGGCGCTCGTAACATGCAAAACTTCACACTTTTAAAAGAAGTAGGTAAATTAAATAAACCAGTTCTTTTAAAACGTGGTTTATCTGCTACATACGAAGAATGGTTGATGGCTGCCGAATACATCATGTCTGAAGGCAATGAACAAATTGTATTATGCGAACGTGGTATCCGTACATTCGAAACTAAAACTCGTAATACATTAGACGTAACAGCAATTCCTATGATGCACGAATTATCTCACTTGCCAATCATCATGGACCCTAGCCACGCTGCTGGTATGAGTCGTATGGTTCGCCCACTTTCCCTTGCATCTGTAGGTGGCGGTGCAGACGGCCTTATGATCGAAGTTCACAACGATCCATCCAAGCATTATGCGACGGCCCTCAAGCATTACGTCCAGACCAATTCACTAGCCTTATGAAAGAAATTATCGCATTGCGCCAAGCATTGGTAGAATGCACTAAATAATCTTAAATAGCACACAAATGAGCTAGTATCCGTTATAATAGGTACTAGCTTATTCTTTTATGAAAGGAACTGTTATGACTCGCATTCATATTAACGCCTCCACACCGTATGACGTTGTCATCGAGGAAGGCGCTTTACAACGCATCACCGATTATATTAAGCCGTTAAAACCAAATTGCCGTGTTATCATCGTCAGCGACAGCAATGTGGCACCGCATTATTTGGATTCTGTGAAAGCTAATATGGAACATGCGGGTTATGCTGTTTGTGATTATGTGTTCCCTGCTGGTGAAAGCTCCAAAAACGCTCATCAACTCATCGATTTAGTAGAATACATGGCGGCCCAATCGTTAACGCGTAAAGATTTACTTATCGCTCTTGGCGGTGGCGTTGTAGGCGATATGGCTGGTTTTGCAGCAGCTACCTACTTACGTGGTATTGACTATGTACAGGTTCCTACATCCCTATTAGCCGCAGTAGACTCCTCTGTAGGCGGTAAAACCGCGGTCAATCTAGAAGCGGGTAAAAACCTTTGGGGTGCTTTCAAACAACCTATTCTTGTCCTCTGTGATCCTACAACACTTAACACCTTGCCAGACATGGAGTGGAAAAATGGATGCGGAGAAATTATTAAATATGGTTTTCTCGATGTACCAGGGTTATTAACCCAACTCGAGCATAAGCCATTAATAAAACATCGTGATAGCGTGAGTGCCGTCATCGCTCGTTGCGTTCAAGCAAAGGCGGATATCGTAGAGCAAGACGAACGTGAGTCCGGCTGTTCGTGCCCTCTTAAACCTCGGTCATACCTTTGGTCATGGCATCGAAAAAGCGAGCCACTTTGAAGTCCACCATGGCTACGCCGTTGCCATTGGCATGGTCCTTATGGCACAAGGTGCTGTCAAACATGGAGAATTAGATGCAGAGGCATTAGACAAATTAAAGGTCCCTCATCGAAGCACACGATTTGCCGACCACTAACGACCATAACAAAAGAAGAAATTTTAGCAGCTGCTAAACACGATAAAAAAAGTGAAGGTGCTACTATAAAAATCGTTATCCCTACCAGTTATGGTCATAGCGAACTCAAGGTTGTCACCCACGAGGAGTTAGCAACCTATCTTGATTAAGATAACTTATCTATTATGATTAAGTTATCTAAGGTTTCTAGCACCTACAACCTGCATAATTGTTATTTGTAATATAAGGTTTACCTAATATTTAAAGGAGATTTATATGCATTCCGTAACGAACGCCATTCCTACAGGAACGATTGCGTCCATCCCAGCAAAGGCGCATGCACACCGCGCATTAATTTGTGCAGCCCTTGCTAACTCTCCATCTACTATACTACTAAGCCGTACCTCTAAAGACATCGATGCTACTATGGACTCCTTGCGAGGCTTAGGGGCTCACGTAGTATATGAAAATAAAATTGTTACCGTTACTCCTGGCCCCGCTCCTGCAAAGGGCAATATAGTACCTCACGAATCAGGAACTACATTACGCCTTTTATTGCCTGTAGCAGCATCCATCTGTAATGATGTAGATGTAGATGCGAAAGGTCGTTTACCAGATCGTCCTCTAGAACCTATGCTAAGCGAAATGAAAGCGCACGGCGTAACATTCTCCCAAGATAAACCACCATTCACTATGACAGGGCGTCTTCAAGGGGGCAATTTCTCCATGGTAGGTGATGTAAGTAGTCAATTCTTCTCTGGTTTATTGTTGGCAGCCCCTCAAATCGGCTTATCTACTATTACCTCTACTACGTCACTACAATCTAGCGATTATGTAACACTAACTACTGAAACAATGCGAGATTTTGGTGTCGAAGTAGAACACACTTTACCAGACACAAACATCAATGAGGCTTTCACAGTACCATTTGGTGCGTCCTTCATAGGTCGTGATAATTACCAAATCGAAGGCGACTGGTCTAATGCAGCAATCTGGATTGTAGCAGCTGGTATGACGGGCAAACCAATTACGATTACAGGCATGAATAAAAACTCTGTACAAGCTGACCGCCGCATCATGCAAGTTATGATTGATGCTGGTTGTGATGTGGTATGGGATGATATGAATGTAACGGTTACAGGTCGCGCTTCCAAGCCAATTCATGCAGACCTTGAGCAAATGCCGGATATGTTGCCTGTTATGGCCGCCCTAGCTTGCTCTATTTCTGGTGAAAGCTCCTTTATTAAGGGTGCTCGCCTACGCTTAAAAGAATCCGATCGCCTTGTAGCTGTTGCCAATCTTGTAAGAGATCTAGGTGGTACCGTTCGCGAAGAAGGCGATGACCTATACATCATCGGTAGTGGTATACTTAAAGGTGGACAAGGTGATTGCGTAAATGACCATCGCCTCGTTATGGCAGGTACATTGATGGCCCTCATCAGTGAAAACCCCTGTTACGTTACAAGATAGCGAAGCTATCACAAAATCCTATCCAGACTTCTTTGAGGACTGGAACTTTACTGGGCGGTAATGCACAACCAGTTTAGATTTCTAATCGTATCTGGTTTAATCTAATAGATAATAGAAATAGTACGTACTATATAGTAGGAGTTAATATAATGGCATCTAATTTTCGGTAAAACCATACAGGTATCTACCTTTGGCGCCTCTCATGGGTACGCCATTGGCGGTATTGTTGAGGGTCTGCCTTGTGGACATACCATCGATATCGATGAGTTAAAAGCCTTTTTAAAGCGCCGTGCGCCAGGGCAAAATCAATTAACAACACAACGTAAGGAAGCCGATACACCTGAATTTTTAGCAGGTATGGTAGACGGCATGCTCAGTGGTTCTCCATTGGCATTTATGATCCGCAACACATCTCAACACTCTAGCGATTATAATAACTTACGTGATATCCCTCGCCCCTCTCATGCGGACTTTACAGCTCGTATACGCTATGGTGATAAGGTAGATATGCGCGGTGGCGGCCATTTTTCAGCACGCCTTACAGCTCCGCTTTGCGTAGCTGGTGGCATCGCTCTACAACTATTACGTGAAAAAGGCATCGAAATCCACGGCCATTTAAAACAAGTGGGAACGATTCAAGATACTCCTATCAACATGGTTCACCCAGATATGAAAGCATTAGCTAGCATCGCTACAGAGCCAATTGCTATGGTTGATCCACAAAAACGTAACGAAGTAGAAACCCTTGTTATGAACCTCAAAAAAGATGGGGACTCTACAGGTGGTATCGTTGAAGTCGTTGCTACAGGACTACCAATTGGCCTTGGCAATCCAAACTTTGATGGCATCGAAAACCGATTAGCTCGTGTTATCTTTGGTGTACCCGCCATTAAAGGCGTATCCTTTGGCGGTGGCTTTGACATGTGTGCACAACTTGGTTCCGAAGTGAATGACGCTTTCACCATGGACGGCGACAAGATTACAACGACAACGAATAATAGCGGTGGTATCCAAGGTGGTATTACCAATGGTTTACCACTCGTTATGCAAGTGGGCATCAAGCCAACACCATCCATTTATAAAGAACAACATTCTGTGTCACTTTCACAAAAAGAGGACACATTGCTCACAATCCAAGGTCGTCACGACCCATGTGTAGCGCTTCGTGCAGTACCTGTAATCGAAGCTGTTACAGCCCTTGTTATTCTTGATTTCTTAGGAGATATTGACCATGAACTTAGATGAAGTACGCGTTAAAATTAACGACATAAACGACCAAATGCTCGCCCTCTTCAAAGAGCGCATGGAACTCTCCAAGGACGTTGCGGCAGCGAAAAAAGAAATGAACAAGGCTATTTACGATGCCAAACGGGAACGGGATATCCTCGACAAAGTAACTCGAGATGCAGGCCCAGACCTCGACCTATACGCACGCCGTTTCTTCGAAGCATTATTCAGCTTGAGCCGTACGTATCAGTCTGAACAATTATTCCAAGATAATGAGTTCACTGTTAAAATGAAAAAGGCTATTGAGCAGTCCCCTACCTTACCTCCACAACGTGGCAGCGTAGCTTGTGCTGGCGTCTTCGGTAGCAATGCGCAAGTGGCGTGCGATAAATTATTACCACTCAGCCAAATTCACTATGTAACAGGATTCCGTGCCGTATTCGACGCTGTTGAGTCTGGAGAATGTCAATTCGGCGTATTACCTATCGAAAACAGCTCCAATGGTTCTGTAAAAGAAGTGTATGACCTTCTAGAAGATCGTAAATGCTATATCGTACGCGGTACTCGCCTATGGATTTCTCACGATTTACTCGTGAAAAAAGGCACAAAACTAGAAGATATTCACACTATCATCTCCCATCCTCAAGCATTGGGCCAATGCAGCCACTTCCTAGAGACATTAGAAGGCGTAGAGTGCGCTCCTTCGATAACACGGCTCGTGCAGCACAGCTCGTAGCGGCTAGTGACGATCCCAGGTGTAGCAGCTATTGCAGCTCCTCAATGTGCAGACTTATATAATTTATTTCCATTGATGCGCAATATCCAAAATAGCGATAATAACTATACGCGCTTTATCTGCATCAGCAAGGACTTCCATGTATACCCAGGGGCTAATAAAATCTCTGTGGTAACTACAGCAAGCCATGCTCCAGGTGGGTCTTGGTACATTACTTACCAAGTTTGCAAACATCGGCGTAAATCTTACCAAAACTCGAGTCTCGCCCGATCGTAGGCCATAACTTTGAGTTCTTATTCTACCTCGACTTTAGAAGCATCCCTTTAGCAGATCCAAAAGGTATTGTCTGTTCTAGCAGAGCTGCACACATCACAAGATAAATTCCGCTTACTCGGTAATTACCCTGAAAACTAATATACTTATATGTACTAGTCCCTATAAGGGCATATATAGTACAATGAATATAGTTATAAAACTCCAATGGCTAATAGGTACCAGCCTATTAGCCATTCTATGTATATTGACCTAGGAGGTCCTATGAAATTTGGTTTACTTGGCCGTACGTTGGGCCATAGCTTTTCCCCTCACATTCATAGTGTGTTGGGAAATACTAATTACGAATTATTTGAACGAGAACCAAGCCAATTGCAAGAGTTCTTTGACGACCAAGAATTACAAGGCATCAACATTACCTTCCCTTACAAGGTAAATGCCCTTGAGGCGTGTGATGTAGTTGACCCTCGTGCAGAACGCATTGGCTGTGTAAATACGATGGTTCGCAAAGATGGTAAATGGCACGGTTACAATACAGATTATGATGGCTTTGTATTTACTCTGCAACATGCTGGCATCGATGTATCTGGTAAGGAATGTATTATCCTTGGCGATGGTGCGTCCTCTGCTACAGTCCATGTTGCACTTGAGGATTTAGGGGCTAAGAGTATCACTCATTTATCTCGTAAAACGGCTCCGTTCTACGATGATGCACCTAATTACTACGAAACAGCACAGATTATTATTAATTGTACACCTATCGGCATGTATCCTCACAATCCAGCTAGCCTTATCGATATTACTCAGTTTTCTAAATTAGAAGGCGTTGTAGATCTCATCTATAATCCACGCCGCACGATTCTACTACTCCAAGCTGAAATGATGGAAATTCCGCATTGTGATGGCTTGCCATTCCTCGTGGCTCAAGGCGTTGAGGCGGCTAATCATTTCCAAGGTGAAAGCTTTGGTACAAAGGAAATCGAGCAAATCTTACGCGATATGCGTCGTGAAAAAGAAAATATCATTCTCATCGGCATGCCTGGCGTAGGAAAAACTACAGTCGGCAAAGCGCTCGGTGAGGAAATGGGCCGTACCTGCATTGATGTGGATCATGAGTTAGAAAAAGAAATTGGAGACATTTCCACATACATTACTGAACAAGGGGAAGCAGCCTTCCGTGAAAAAGAGGCGGAAATGATTGCAAAATTCGGTACCCAAACAGGTCTTATTATTTCCACTGGCGGCGGCTGTGTAACAGTTCCTAAAAACTTCGCACACTTACGCCAAAACGGTCGTATCTACCAATTAACACAACCAGTAGAAAACCTATCTACCTCTGGTCGTGTTCTCTCTAGTGGTGGCATCGAACGCTTACGCGAACTAGAAGCAACGCGTACACCAATGTATGAAAGCTTCGCTCAATGCATCGTAAAACATAATCGCAATGCACCAGAAACAGTGGCGACTATCCTAGAAGACTTTGAGGCAAATTTATTGTAAGAGCTTATATATCAAATTTGTAAAATACTTTACATCTGTATTTCTAGATAAAACTAAAACTCATATCATGACATCAATGATATAAACTGAAAAGCAGTAGCTATCCTTAGGATTACTACTGCTTTTTTATTTCCCCTATGTTTTATATGTATTTGTAAAAATCCACATGTGCAATTACAATGTAATTACAAACGGAATTAATTAGCTTAACAAACTTTTAATATAAATCAATAATATGACCAACGAATTACAGTCACAAGCCAAAAGAATACTAGGAGAGATACTATGAAAACAGTAAACCTACAAGTCCGCATCAACGAAGATCTAAAACAGGAAGTATCTAGCATATTAAAGGCACAGGGCCTATCCTACACCTCTATGCTAGACGCACTATTTCGTCAAATTATAAAAGAACGTCGTATCCCATTTGATATTGCTTTACCAACAACTCCTACCGAAAAAACACCAACGCCAAGTACACTCAAGAATGACAGCACCTACGAACAACCTCGAAGAACATTAAAGGCCTCAGATACTATAAATACGTACGGAACATCAGCAGAAAACGAAATAGAAATATCCTTTGATAAAATTGATAAAACAGGCATACTCAATATCCGTATAAACCCTAAAGTTAAGACACTAACAACAGCTATCTTAAAAGAAATGGGATTAACCATATCACAAACTGTTACACTAGTTTCTAAACAAATACAATTCGCTAAAGATATTCCTCCGACTATTCATCGCCCTGAATGGATTGATGCTATAAATGATGATTTATGGACAAAAGAAGAGTTCAACAAAAGAATAGAAATAGGTCTTAATCAGGCTGAAAATGGAATTGGTGAACCTGTAGAAAAAGTCTTTAATGAACTCCTTAAAGATTTATAAGTGTGGAGATTAAAATGAGATATGTAATAATTTTGACCCCTACAGCTAAATCTGATATAGTAAATCTCAAAATTTCATTAGCACAACAGCTTATAGATCAAAGCATTATCAGAAAAGAATTAAGGTTAATCTATGAAAAAATATCTTCATTAACTATTTTTTTCCTGAACGCTATCCCATTATTAATAGTGATACAAAAATACAGAAAAATTATCACATAGAAAAATATCTCATCCTATATAAGGTTATAAATAATTATATATATGTGTTCTATATTCGACCTTCAAAAATGAATACATTACAGGAAATACAAAACATATAAAAAAGTCGGCTTTCGCCGACTTTTTTAATGTACTTTTACGCGTTTATGTTGTTGTTCATCGAAGACGCCATCTACATCAATGGTATCGAGGATACGTTTTAATTCATGCACATCAATTTGACCTGGTGCTGATGCTTTGCCAGCGGAGGCAAAGGTCATAGCATTACCAAATAGAGCACCTGCAGTACGTGTAACAGCACCGAGTGGTCCCATAGCCATCGTAATGATTGGGTCAGATGGATACAAGGCTTTAACTTCAGCCGTTGCTTCAAGGAGGGTTAATACATCCCCTGTTGTATTAGGCATAACAGCCATCTTTGGCACGTCGGCTAAGAATTCTTTCATTTGAAGAAGACGATTTACAATAACTTCATGACTTGGTGTTCCATTAAAATCATGATTACTCATGATAATTGTAATGCCATGTACCTTAGCAAACTCAATGGTCTTGAGCATTCTATCTTGATCAAAGAAGAGTTCAATATCAATAGCATCTACCAATCCAGTAGGAATGATGCGCTCTAACATAGTGAAGTAGTCTTGTGAAGAAATGGATTTCTCCCCACCTTCACCTTTCGTGCGCCATGTAAATAACAAGGCACGACCTTTTAATTGAGGCTTGATGAGCATTAATAATTCAATAATAGCGTCAATGGAGTAGGCCCGCTCGTAATAGTCAATGCGTAGCTCCACTACCTGACACGGTGTATTACATGCAACCGCAGTGGCATCTAAAATTTCTTTCATTGTTGTGCCTACGATAGGCACACATATCTTTGTACCCTTTTCGCCGAGTACAGCATGACCGATACGGACCATAATAACTCCTTTCCGTCCCACAGGGTGAGACAAATGACTTACCTTAAACTAACTATATACCAATATTTTGGTAAAAGCAATCAATCCAGCTATATTGGATTGCTATTCACAAAAAAGCGTATGAAAGCCCGTTATTATGCACTAAAAATGTATTCTTAGATTATCGATTAACATAATTTTTTGTTATATCCTCATTTTCTCAGTCTTATTAAAATTAGTCAGATCATTCAATCCCGATGAGTATATCTAATCTCTATAAATAAAAACTCCACACATAATCATGTGGAGTAATCATTTATAGTATTATTCGTGCTTGGCAGATAGTTTTCTAGATTGGAATGCCATATATAGCAATAACAAGCCTGTAATACTAAATACATAGGATATGCCATCATAAGTGGATACAATACTTGCAAACACAGGGCCAACCATAGACCCAAATTGTTGAGCGGTCGTAGTCATACCAAACATGCGGCCTCTAAAACCTTGGGGTCTGTATTGAGGGTTACCGCTGCACTTAAGGATGGGATTAATACCTACAATACAAGAACCAATTAAGACTTGTAACACACCAAACCACCAAATACCTACTGGCAAGCTTTGAAGTAAAAGGACAATACCACTTCCCATCATACAGTAGGAGATGGTCTTAAAATAACCACGGCGTTCACCAAGGCGGACCCATAGGTTCGTCGTTAAGGATCCTGCTAAGCCGCCGATACTGAGGATGGTACCAGAGATCATAGCGGCCCCTTCCATAGTGCCTTGCATATCTCCTACATAGAGGGCCAAAATAGGTTGCAACATCATAATAGCGCATTGCATGAAGAAGAATATCCAGAGTAATCGTACTAATACAGGCTGTTGTTGAACTGCTTTAAAGTCTTCACGTAAGGATGTAGATTTGGTATGGTGAGCAGCTTGTTCTTTTCCATCAGCACCCTACAGCATGTAATTTGGGTTCTTTCACAAAAAATAATACGGCCAAAGTCGCAATAAATACAGCAATACCAGATACATAAAACACAGGTCGCATCCCTACAACACTCTCAACGGCGCCACCTAAAAACGGGTCCAATGACATTGCCTAAGATAAGACCGGTTTGAAATATACCTAATGCTCTACCAACCTGTTTTTCATCAACACTAAGGGATACCATAGTCATTGCCGCTGGATAGAATCCATTAGCAAAACCAACGAGCGCACGCCCCATGAGTAATTGATATTGGTCTGTAACTAAGCCAATTAATACATAACAGATAGCGATGGCAAAGCCAGCACGCAAGGCCATCCGTTTTTTACCTTTATTATCGGCAATCTTGCCCCATATAGGAGCCATAATGCCTGCAATGAGAAAGGTAATACCGAAAACAAGACCCGACCAAAGAGCTACGTCAGCCTTTGGAACGCCCTAATTCTAAGAGATAGATAGGCAAAAACGGAATGATCATGGTGTAACATATGGCTAGCACTGTCATGGCCGCCGTAATAATCCATACATTGCGCATGCCACCGCGAGCGTCATATGTAGTGGTACTCATTCGGTGCCCTCCTTTCATATATAAAAGTATATAGCAAAGATACTTTTATATTCTATATAAATAAGAGTCGCATATGATACGCGACTCTCTCATTTATTCCGTTGGAAACTTGTGATCCATTACATCCTGTAAGGATACGCGTTCCATAACATGACGGAATTCATCTTGCAAGTACTGCCACAACGGAGCAGTCAAGCAATCGTTAAACATCGGACATGGCTCTACATCGTCTTCTAAGCAAGATACGAGAGCAATGGAGTCCTCTGCAGCATATAAAATTTCATATACATTGTATTCAGCAGGTAATTTCACCAAACGATATCCACCGTATTTACCACGTCCACTTTTAACGAGGCCAGCGGAGGACAAGCGAGATACAATCCCCTCTAAGTATTTATCGGAAAATCCTTGGCGTTCTGCAATCTCACGAATTGGTACATTTTTTTCTACCCCGTGCTCTGCAATATCCGCCAATATCCGTAAGGCATAACGCCCTTTTGTAGATATTTTCATAAGTTAACCTCTAAGTCATTTCATAATATATTTATAGTATATCACAAATTCATACAAAAAATGGTGGGAAATATGATACACTATACATATATCAAAATATTTTATTTGGATATTTTTTTAATTTTCATATAGGAGGATGTTATCTAATGTTAGATAAACTATTTCAACTCAGTGAACGCGGTACAACTGTTAAAACCGAAATTTTAGCTGGTATTACTACGTTTATCACGATGGCGTACATCCTATTCTTGGCGCCTAACATTCTTAGTCTCGGAGGGATGGATAAAGATGCAGTCCTCATCGCTACTGCCTTAGGTGGTGGCCTTGTAACGATTGCTATGGGTTTATTCGTAAACTATCCGATTGCCCTCGCTCCAGGGGTTGGCCTCTTAGCCTTTTATTCCTTTACCGTAGTTCTCGGTATGGGCGTATCCTGGCAAACAGCATTAGGTGCGGTGTTCATTTCCGGTCTCGTATTCCTCGTATTAACACTTACATCGATACGACAAATGATTGTTGAAGGCATCCCAGCCTCTATGAAGGTTGCCATTACCGTTGGTATCGGCCTCTTCATCGCTATCATCGGCTTGAAATTATCCGGCTTGATGGCTATCTCTATTAGTTTGTCTCCAAACTCCTTAGGTCAAGTTGTGCAAACGCATGGCAACTTAGTACCTCCTGCGTCCGAAGCGCTCTTAACGCTTGGTAATTTGCACAGTGGCGAAACATTGTTGGCTCTATTCTCCCTCATCTTTACAGCTTTATTGATGGCTCGTAAAATTCAAGGTTCTCTCTTGATTGGTGTGGCAGTAACAACAATTCTTTCCTATGCTACTGGCCTTTCCACAATGCCTGAGAACTTCACGGTATTAGCAGTACCAGATTTCTCTAAAGCAGCATTCCTTCAACTAGATATTCCTGGTGCGCTCCACATGGGCTTAATCACGATTATCTTCTCCTTCACCTTCGTAGAATTGTTCGACTCCATGGGTACTTTGATTGGTACGGCTACGGAAGCGAAAATTGCAGATCCTAAATCTGGTAAATTCCCAGGTCTTGGTAAAGCTATGACTGTCGATGCTATCGGCGTTAGTGCTGGTGCATTGCTCGGTACTTCTACAATTACTGCCTTTGTTGAAAGTGCGGCAGGTGTAGGTGCTGGTGGCCGTACAGGCTTAACGGCGGTCACAACAGGCGTATTATTCTTAATTTGCTTGTTCTTGGCTCCTATCGTATCCCTGGTGCCAAACGCAGCCACATCACCTGTTCTTATCATCGTTGGTGCCCTCATGTTAGGTGCTATTCGCAATATCGATTTCGATGATTGGACAGAAGGCTTCCCTGCATTTCTCGTTATCGTTTTGATGCCGTTCACATATAGCATCGCTAACGGTATCTCTGCAGGTCTTATTGCATACCCTCTACTCAAAATTATTGCAGGTCGTGCAAAAGAGGTTAACTGGATTATGTACGTATTGGCGGTACTCGTCATCATCCGCTACGTATTCTTCTAATTACCGTATGCTTATAATCAAGCTATTAATGAAAGTAACATTTGATTGCTATAATCACTAATACGCTGAGACCAAAATGTATGTAAATTACATATACTAAAAGAACCTATCTCCAAAGATATTACTAATATATCTATGAGATAGGTTCTTTTTATTATGTACTATTATCGGTAAATACTAATGCTCTATGATATCAAAAATTGTACTATACATTCTTATTACTATTTAGTATTAACGAATTGTTTTTACACCAATTAAGTCTGTACGACTTGGATCGATATCTTTTAACGGCACTACATGATTTCTATAAAAGTCTGCTTCAGAGGCTTTCACAGGCACTTGGAAGAACAAGAAATATGCCATATTATCCTTGTACCACGTAACACTGCGTACTAAGCCCTTATCTACATCCCCTGTATAGTGAACCTCCCCTATTGGAGTAGAGTCGCTCCACTGTACGTCATGATACTCCAATGGAATATATTCTTCAGGCCAAACCGTATCCATAGAGTAACTCATGCGGAAGACCATAGTATGAGTTACCCAACGGCCACTGCGTTCTTGATACTCTTTACCTTGCTTCCAATATACAGTTTCTAATACATCATTGTCATAAAAATGTGTAGCATAGTATGTATAGCCAAAGCGGTAAATAACTTGGTACAGATACGTCATAGGACATCTTATGAGATGCATTGATTACACCGCTAGGTAAACCGATGGTTTTGCTGGTAAGTATAGGCCACACAGAATTCGTATGTGTACGCAATGGCAACCCAATCGTTTCATAAGGAGGCCAATCTATTTCAACCTTTTGTTTAACATGGTTTTCTTCAATATGTTGCTCATCATTGCGGTCACCACGTAGTCGAGTATCATCAACGGCTACGTTACTCACAGGACCTACAGAGTCTACAATTTTGCTTACAAAGTTTTGATTTCTTAAAGAAGCAAAGTAGAGCATATAAACTTTATTATCTTTTTCCCAGTAAGCAATTTGAATAGCGTCTTTACTATAACCTAACGTATGTACAGCGATTCCATTAGTGGTAGTAAAGCTAACTGCATCCTTAGCGTTGTAATTTGTCTTTTCTAATATAGGCGTTACCACTGTATCGATAGCCCAACCCATACGATATACAATATCTGTATTAGAGAAGGTTAGCTTCGGACCAAATTCTCCATCACGGCCCGTTTCTGTATAAACGATTTCTAATACGTCATGGTCCTTGGCCTTTACATCACGTACTGCATAATCTTTAGGTATATAAGACGGAACTTGTATAGGATAGCCAAATTCCTGCGCGGTACTCTCAATATTAGTTTTAACTAAATCATAATCATCAACTTGATCATACCAACGATAACGATCAGAGAGTTTTTTATTATCACCGATGAGCTTTTTATTATCTATATCTACATCTCGTTCAACAGGAACGGTATTGCCATTTTTATCTATTAACGGGTATGTAGCACTAACTGGCTGCACCCCAAAGGTACTTACTGCCGTAGCCATCGCGGCACATAAAACAGCAGATGTTATTATTTTCTTCATATTCTCTCCTCTTCGAGCGGTTACACACATTTCGCTTTATTCCAAATAAATTGCTACGTGAACTATCTATTTTTTTACAGGCCCCACATGATCCTTATAGAATTCAGCATCAACTGATTTCACAGATTCTAAGAACAATAAGGAATATGCCATACCGTCTTTTGTCCACGTAATGCTGCGAATTAGTTGTGCTGCTGGATCCCCGGTGTAAAAGACTTCGCCAGATTCACCTTGTTCAGACCATTCAAAGTCCTTATACTCAGCAGGAACATACGATACATCTTTTACATCTTCCACTGAATAACCCATTCTATAAACAAAAATAATACCAGAGTTTCTCTTCCCAACTCGATATGTTTGGGAATTTTTTATAAAATATACAACCTCTAATACATCATTTTTGTCTTGCCGCACTGTATAGATTTCATAACCATAAGGGATATAACTAGGTGCCTCAGCCTCATATGGAAGCTTCTTTGCTGCCTCTAATAGTTTTCCGTTAAAAGTATGCGCCTTTTTTGTATTCTCTATAGGCCAATCATGAAAGTGCCACTGTAAACTATCAGTTCTAGGCTCAACATTTTTAAAGTTATGTCCGAGCTTAAGTGTTTTAGTAGATCCAGCCTGATCTGTAGTATCAGGAGTATCTACCGTTTCTGCTGTGGCCATTCCTACAGATAATAACCCAGCAGCTATAGCAGCCAAAATGGAGTTACATATTAATTTTCTCATATTCTCTCCGCTTATAAAATTTTATAATATACTTCACACATATAATGATATATTTTCTTATTTATATCAGAATTAAGAAACCTATTCTGTATCCCTAGCTACTTCATAAAACTTTTATCTTTCCTTTTGTGAAAGCATAGGCATCATCAACGAATGTATCTAATGCTTAAGTTCGATATAAAAAAATCCTACTGAACGCTATATCATAATAGAGTTCAATAGGATTGTTGTATCATTATTTAGTTAATGGAGGCATAATAATATCTTGTTCAAGTTGTCTTCGTCTTTTTGCAGTATAGTCTACCACTTTTATTTGTACTACGCCCACAGAGTTTACCATGGCTTCTGTAAAAGTAAATTCACGTCCTGTTTGGTGTTTCATCAATACTTGTAAGCCATGAGCCTTTTCATCAATTCTCTCTAAATAGGTAGCCTCTCCACGACCCATCACACTAGAGTAAACCGAGCTATATTTACATGGTATATCTCCACCTGAAACGAGGGCTTCATCGCTACCATCAATTTCAATAAATACATGTGAATTCGCTTGAATCAAACTAAACTTTTTCCCCTCATAATGGCCATGTACATAGATATAAAGTACCTCATCTATAAATTCATATCCAAAATGTGGGGTACTACGTAAGGGTAATCACCATCCATCATGCCTAGGTGAATGATACGAGTGCTATTTAAAATGCCCTTAATTTCATCTATATCTGTAACCTTGCGATCTTGTCGTCTCATAATAGTCTCCACAGTTTTACGTAAAAAATAATCTATGTATCATTATAGCAAATTTTAGAAATCTTTTAAGGCTAAGTATTCTCTTAAAATGAATAATTTCTCTTTTATTCGTATATTAATAATACTATTTCTCCTATGTGTCCACTGTATAAATACATTTGACTTTTTGTAATAGATACTGTATTATAAGAAAATAGTTTTATTGATTCTATAGATTATAAAAGCTATGGTCATCCATGGCTTTTTATATTTGTAGATAGTTTGTAGAAAAGAGGTCTTTACTATGTCTGATACGCATCAGTTAAAACGGGGCCTTAAGAATCGGCACGTACAGTTGCTCGCCATCGGCGGTGCCATCGGTACAGGCTTGTTCTTAGGCTCCGGCCGTGCCATTCACTTGGCAGGTCCATCCATTATTTTCGCCTACCTTATTACAGGTATTATCTGCTTCTTCATCATGAGAGCATTAGGCGAATTGTTATTATCCAACTTGAACCACCACTCTTTTATCGATTTCGTAGAAGATTATTTAGGTGATCGAGCAGCCTTTATCACAGGATGGACATACTGGTTCTGTTGGCTTTCACTAGCCATGGCCGATTTAACAGCCGTAGGCCTCTATATGCAGTTCTGGATACCGTGGCTGCCTCAATGGATACCCGCTCTTGTCGTCTTAGTGGCATTGCTATTAATGAACTTAACAGCCGTAAAGTACTTCGGTGAAATGGAGTTCTGGTTTGCCTTGATTAAGGTAATTGCCATCATCTCCCTCATCATCATCGGTATCATCATGATTGTCACAGGTTTTACTACAGATGCAGGCGTTGCCGCCTTTAGTAATATGTGGAATTATGGGGGCTGGTTCCCGAACGGAACGATGGGCTTTATTTTATCATTCCAAATGGTTGTTTTCGCTTTCACAGGTATCGAGCTCGTAGGTTTAACAGCTGGTGAAACAGAGGATCCTGAAAAGGTTATCCCTATGGCGATTAACAATATTCCATTACGCATTATTTTGTTCTATGTGGGCTCTTTGGCTATCATCATGAGCATTTATCCTTGGACAGCCGTCAACCCATCTGCTAGCCCATTTGTGGCCGTATTTACAGCAGTTGGTATTGCAGCCGCTGCAGGCATCGTAAACTTTGTAGTTCTTACATCTGCTGCATCTGCAACAAACTCTGGTATCTTTAGTACAGGCCGTATGATTTACGCCCTTGCTAAACGCGGTCATGCGCCAAGCTCTATGCGCCGCTTAACACACAGCAGTGTACCCTACCAAGCAACCATTTTCTCCGCTGCAGTACTATTAATTACAGTTGTACTCAACTATGTAATGCCAGAAGCAGTATTTGTTATGATTACATCTATCTCTACATTCTGCTTCATCTTTATTTGGGCCATGATGGTTATTTGTCACCTTAAATATCGCAAGAAAAATCCAGAATTAGCGGCACAATCTAAATTCAAAATGCCTCTATTCCCAGTGATGAATTACATCATCCTTGCGTTCTTTGTTTTCATTCTAGGTATTCTCGCCTTAAACGAAGACACTCGAATTGCCCTCTTGTTTACACCAATTTGGTTCGTTATTCTCTGGGCCTTCTACTCCATGCTTAATACAGATGATGAAGATGCTCTCAGTGAGGAACTTATCGAGATGGCTGGTGTAAAAGAAATTTACAAAAAACCTAAAAAAGAAGATTCTGACGATTACATAATCTAACACAAAAAGCCCGTGCTATGCACGGGCCTTTCTCTTACTTCATAGTAGGGAAGTTTTGTTGTTCATACTGTTGTTGATAAGCAGGTAAATTACTTGTATCTTCGCCATAATTAAAGATCGTCTTAGTACGATATCCACCTTGGGTAATGATAAGATCAATGGAGGATGGTACCTCTTGACCATTTTGTTGTAAATGATTTACTAATTCTTGTAGAGCTTCAACTTGTCGCAACGAACCAGTCATATATTTACCTTTCGATAGGCCTGTATTTCTAATGACTTGGCCATTATATACTTGACCATTTTTATCTGTGTAGTAGAATCGTACAGCTGATTTATCTCCTGTAGGTACAGCTTTAATATAGATGGTTTTCCAATTTTTCTTAACCATCACTCTTGTAGCATCTGCTAACTTATTAGATAAACGTTGTGTTTCTTTATTTGCAGATTTAGATACACCATTGACTTGCTGAATTTCATCATTCATAGGCATATCAATAATTGCCATACTAGGATCTTGTTGTACCTTTTTCGCATCTGCAGGCTGAACCGCCAACACACCAACGGCCGCCATTACAGCTAACGTTGTAAGAGCAAATTTCTTCATTATATCTCTCCTCAGATAGGATTCCTTAAACAAATTATATTTTATACAATACATTATACGCATTAGGCTATTTATTATCAAGCCTATCTTATTTTTCAGGACCATTATTCTTAATTATTTGATTCCAATGTTCAAATCTTGCGATATTATAACCCATATCCATATATTTAATATTAAAAAGATGTAATAGACTTAAGATCGTTATAAAACTCCATCTCATCAGTATTAGTATTCCAGAATACCATCATATTTTCATATACAGGTATACCATAATACTGTTCAGCTTTTTAAAAAAATTCAAATGGTAAATTCATGTTAGGCTTCGCGTAGTTAAGAGGACTAACAGTAAGCAAATAGGTATCTCCTACCTTACCATTCATGTATAAATCTCTAGGAATTAAAGAATCTGATATTACTTTATCTTTTTGAATACCATGTTTATTCTTTTTTTCTCTTGTCGAACAGAGCCTTGATCAGTATTGACTATTTTAGATGCAGATAAATTTGTATCTATAATATATTTTCCATCACGATTAGAGGCTATAATTTTTTTACATCTACATAATCTAAGGAAGCAGAAAAATTTATCTAAATCATAACCAATAACATTAGAAACTAAGGATGTGTCAGTAATCTTAAAAATTAAAAAGTGGATACAAATTCATATTAGAAATTGCATCATTAGAGCGTGCAAGAAGATATAATTCATTATTAACGATAAGAGAGTCAAAAAAATATAACAGTTATACTCTTTCATAATAGGCAATACATCAACTACATAAGATTCAGAGTAATTACTTGCATTTATAACGGTTAGGCTTGCATTAGGATTATGATTAAGATCAACTGTAATATCTTTCTCTAGAATTATCCCTTGTTTCGGCAAAATACGTATCTCATTTCTCGTACCACTAAAGTGCAAAGCACACAAAACAAGAATAAGGAAAAATAATAAAACTTACAATATAATGTTTCTTTATCCATCGCAACATAGAACCACCTCTCTCTTACTTATAGTATAGCTAACTTTATAGTCTAATAAAAGAAAAAGACTTTTACCAATTTTTGACCAGATATTCTATCAATCATCGGTAAAAGTCTTTTATCTTATAACATAACTATATTTTTTGAACTAGTTACTAAAGTCAGTATCCACAATAGCAAATTGTGTATATTCAGGGCAGCGTTTTTGCATTTCTGCTTTAATTTTTTCTAATGTACCATGCGGATCTTCTTCGTCAAAGTCAAAGATAATATCGTAGTAAATAACTTTCTTTTCTTCGTGTACGTAAAAGGCATGTACTTGTACTACATGAGTATATAAACTTACAACTTGGTCGAGAGCTTGTCTTACTTCAAGCACTTCTAAACTTGGTTGGTTTTCAGCATATACGCCAACGGTCATAGCAATACCAAATTTTTTATAAAGATGAACGGCGATACTTTTTGTTAGTGGATGAATATCTGCCATAGTCATCGTATCTGGCACTGTAATATGTACGGAGCCAATTGTTTCACCAGGGCCGTAGCTATTCAAAACTAAATCATACACACCACCTACATTTGGATGTTGAGCGATGGTTTCTTTAATATCACGAATTAAGTTATCATCTGCACGAACACCAAGCAAGTGATTATACATTTCTTTTAAAATGTCATAAGCAGCTTTCAAAATTAAAACAGAGATAGCGGCACCTACATAACCTTGAATATCAAAGTCAAAGAAGAATACTAAAGCTGCAGATACTAATGTAGCAAAGGTAATCACCGCATCAAAGAGGGCATCGATACCAGATGCTACAAGTGCATCGGATTTATATTTCTCACCTTGTGCCTTAATATAACGGCCCATTACAACTTTCACCACAATAGCAACAGCGATAATAGCCAAGCTTGGAACATCAAAGGTAGATACCTCAGGGTGAAGAATTTTTTCAATAGATTCCTTGAGGGATCCAATGCCTGCACCAAGGATGATGAAAGCAATGGCCATGGTAGTCATATATTCGATACGACCATGACCAAATGGATGCTCCTTATCGGCCCCCTTAGCTGCTAATTTTGTACCAACGATGGTCAATACAGAGGACAAAACGTCTGTTAAGTTATTTACCGCATCAAGGATGATGGCGATAGAGTTAGACGCAAGGCCTACAATCATTTTAAAAATAACGAGAACGACGTTACCTATAATACCTTTTATACTAGCAAGCGTAATCCCCCGATTACGTGCTGCACTATTATCTTGCAAAATCATACTACACCTCTTACATTCAATTCACTAAGCTATAAATCGAAGCCTATCAATTTATTTACATTCCTATTATAGCTTATCGATTATCATTTGTCATTATATTTTTTGAAAAATTTTTATAAAACCATTGATTTTACTGAGTTATCAATAATTCTCATTTCTCAATTAGAGTATTTGGTGTATTGTGACTTCACAATCTATAGTATAGACCCATTGTTAACAAATTACGATCTATTTATTAAGACGTAATACATATTACGCACTTTTTAATACTTACCTAGTGATAACTATTGAAGTAATTAGAGGTAATTATGCGGTAACCGTAATACGCTCGCCTGTGCGCATGTGTGTAAATACAACCTTTTGAGCACGCAATTGGAACGGCTGCCCCGTTGGCTGTGCGCCATATAAGGTATCCCCTACAAGAGGGTGACCTATATGGCTGAAAGCCACACGAATTTGATGTGTTTTTTTCCTGTGTACAAACGAACTAAAACCTCTGTATATCCACATTCTTGGGAGTTATACACAGATTTGTCCACATTTTGACCACTTTTATCCACATCTGGTAGTTCTATATCCACATTTTTTGATGCTATATCCACAGAATTTTTGGACTTATTCACAGACTTATCCACAGGCTGTGATTGATGTCTACATAGGACGGAATAATCTGTACGAGTCTCTTTGCCTTTAGGATTTACTTCGTAATGAATCCCATCAGCACTGCGTTCCATAGATAATACCAAGGAATCCTCATCAGCTTCTACGATGCCTTCCACAGTAGCCATATACCACTTTTCAAAGGTATTATCATCCATTTGCTGTTGATAAAGACTTTGGGCTAATCCACTTTTAGCAATCACAATACAGCCCGTCGTATCTCTATCTAAGCGGTTCAAGAAACGTACCTTTCGTTTAATGCCATGTTCTTTAAAGTAAAAGGCCACACCATTGGCAAGGGATACTTGGTCTTTAGAGTTTACCGTCACACCAGCCGGTTTATCCACAATGAGGAGATCATCATCTTCATATAAGATATGTAGATTCATTTCAATTGGTTCGTGATCTATTTTTTCCTTCGCCATGGCAATCCAAATCTCGTCACCTTCGGAGATAACATCCTTTGGCGTCGCCTTATGTCCGTTGATGTGGATTAGTTTTTCCTCAAATAACTTTACTAAGGATTTACGAGGATATTTTATATCTAGTACTTCACCTAATGTAATATCCTGTTTTTCACTACCTGCAGCGTCTATATCTGCGGCAGTTACGGTCCACAAAATATCATCGGGACGGTGTGTTTTTCTCGCCATTAGTATCTCCTTTCTACGAGCTCATTGTCTCGTGGCATATAGTTCAGTAGCGAGCTTGGTTGAACCGCTCGACCACGTATATTCGTTTGTTCAAAGGTAATGGTCAGCTCTTGCTTAGGGCGCGTTATGGCCACATAGAACAAGCGCTTTTCTTCGTCTTCACGGCCTTCTACAATGGCAAAAGGACTTGGGAAGGTACCTTCGTTGAGGCCTGCTAGGAATACATGGTCAAACTCGCTCCCCTTTGCTTGATGGATGGTAATGATAGGAATGCGATCTTCATTTCGTACCTGTTGAGCTGGCTCACCTGCGGTAAGGGCCGCCATCTGCAAGATTTGATTTAATCGAGCTAACCCAGCCGGGCCTTCATAGGCAGCATCTAATTTTTCCATAATGCGATATAGATCCCGTATATGCTCTACCTTCGCCGCTTCCCCATGGGATTTATAGTACTCTAGAACCCCCATTTGATTCATAATGTACGCCAATAACTTCGTTGGTAATTCCGTATAGGCCTTTCTACGTAACGTTGCCATTTGGGACGCAATATTGGTGAAAGCAGCCTTATACTTATTAATTGCCACCATACGACCAGTCGTTGTAGGCACGATATTTTCTTTCACTGCATAGATTAAAGCTGTGCAGTGGCCAAGATATCGTCCATCGCATTGTGCGTAGGCTCATGATTGATAGGAAACTCTGACGCTAGGAAGCCCAGTTTATGGTTTGGCAAATTAGGATAGAAGCGACGGTAAATATCGAGTGTATCGTAGATAGCCTTGAATTCTGGATTACCTAAATTATGGCGTGCCAATTCATTAGTAAAGATAGTCACATCGTAGTTTACATTATGTCCTACAATAATGGCATTCTTGGAGAATTCCTTAAAGGCTTGTAGCACTATAACTGGCTCTTCGCCGTGTTCTTGTAAATACGCATCAGAGAAGCCGTGTACCTCTTCGGATTGTCCCACAGGTACGCCGGGGTTGATAAAGCGTTCAAATGTTTCTAGGACCTGTCCATTTTCATCGATGCGGATGGCCGCAATTTGAATAATACGATCCTGTGACGTATCAGTACCGGTACTTTCTACGTCATACACCACAACCTCATGATTTTCTAACCCACTGACGAGCTTCGCATAAGGCTCTGCCTCAAAGATAGGCATATCCATAAAGTCCGTCAATTTTAAGCCCACTTGACGCGTCTCTGGGCTTTCAATGGCTGCAATACGAGCGTCACCGATGCCGGCAACATAGCGTTTTATAATACGCTTAGCGCTGACGGAGTCATTCGGGTTCATAAGCAATTTAAAGTAAGCCATAACGTCTTTGATTTCTTGGCGTCTAAAAAATTTAAACTCATCAATGATCATAAAGTGACGACGTTCGTCTTCAGGTTTTTCATTGTTGAGGCGTTCAAAGGAGTCGCTCAGCCGTTGCGCCTTTTTATTATCTCGTACGAGAACGCCAATATTGGCATCCTTTGGCAAGGCGCAGATAACTTCATAGATATATCTGCCCTCAAGATAGCTGTTTTTACAGCCTTTTATGAGAACAGGTTTGCCCTTTCTTTCACTATTGGCACGAGGCAATTCAGTATATACAGAGCCTACCAGATCAGGGAACATATTCTGCAATGTTTTGAAAGCCATCGTAAAGAGCGTCCAGTTAGAGCGGTAGTTTTCGTAGAAAATGATTTTTAACGGCTTAAAGTCCGCATCAAACTGCTTGAGCAAACGGAATGGATCAGACCCACGCCATTCGTAAATGGTTTGAAATAGTCACCACATAATAGGACGTGATTACCTTCCCACAGCATTTCAAGTACCTTGTACTCTAGTACACCTGTGTCTTGCATTTCATCAACAGAGATATAGCTATAACGGCTACGCCAACGCTCCCGAACTACAGGGTCTTGGAATAGATGATGAACACCACAGATAAGGTCCGTAAAATCTAGACCATGTACGGAGGCTAAGCTTTCATCATAGGCAGCAATCCATTCGTGACCATGGTTCAAGAAGTCATGAAGTTCACTATAAAGAACATTGCCAAAGCTAGAGAACTGTTGCTCAATAGCAGGACGTTGTTCCTTTTGTAAACGCTCAATAGTTCGTTTATAATCGCCTACGAGATCATCAGAATAGAACCCATATAAGGAGCGATATTCTTTTACCATGCCAATGATGTTGGCAAAGGACATTTCTCGCAACTTACCTGGACGATACGGTTCAGACAATTCCTTGCAATCCTCTTCATCAAAGATAGTTACATCCGTATACAAGGTTTCATTGCGCTTCCCCTCTTGTTGGAGCACGAAAAAGCAAAAGCTGTGGAATGTACTAACCTCCACAGCCTTTGCAGGACTGCCTACGAGCGATTGAATGCGGTCTTTCATCTCGTTTGCCGCCTTGTTCGTAAAGGTCAAGCACAAGATGTTCTCCGCCTTCGCATAGCCGCCCTCGATGAGGTGAGCCACTCGATAAGCAAGTGTATTCGTTTTTCCCGTCCCAGCGGACGCTAACAAGAGGATATTCTGTTCAACTTCATCAATAACGCGTTGTTGTTCACGATTGATAAGCATGAGGTCCTCCTATTTTAAAAAGCCGTACCATCCGGCTGCAATGAGCATTGGAATAGGGCCTAGAATTGCTGTTAAAGCCCATACGCCCAAACCAATATCCATAGGAATATTGAGAATATGAACGCATACTAAATACGTCAAAATACCAGTTACTGCATTCATTGCCACTCGTTTAATGGTGAAAAATGCTACTTTGAAAGCAATGTAGGCTACAGCAACGGATACAACCGCCGATATAATCGGTGATGCTAATAAAGCTCCCATATTATCCTTTCATTTCTTGGCGGTTTACTACGGCACCGCCTAATGTTAATTCATCAGCATATTCGATATCGCCACCCACAGGAACACCGCGGGCAATACGCGTTACCTTAATGCCACTTGGGCTTAACAAGCGCGCCAAATAGAGAGCTGTCGCTTCCCCTTCTACGTCTGGGTCAGTAGCGAGGATAACCTCTTGTACGACACCATCCCGAAGGCGGGCAATCAATTCTTTACGCGAATATCGTCAGCACCGATGCCCTCCATAGGGGACAAGGCACCTTCCAATACGTGATATAAGCCCTTATAGTCACCACTGCGCTCGATAGCAATGACATCGCGAGATGTTTCAACGACCATAATTGTCGTTTGATCGCGGTTCGGATTGCTACAGAATTCACAAGGATCTTGAGCTGATAAGTTAAAGCAAATAGAACAGTGACGCGTAGCTCCCTTCGCTTCTACGATGGTTTCCACGAGACGGTCTACCTCTTCCTTCGGCATTTCTACCAAATGATAGGCCAAGCGTCTAGCCGACTTGGAGCCGATACCTGGCAAGCGGCGCAACTGCTCTACGAGCCGTTCTAAAGCATTTGTCATTTAGAATAAACCTGTTGGCAAGTTAAGACCACCAGTTACTTTGCCCATTTCTTGAGCCAAGAGGTCGTCTACTTTTTTGCTAGCTTCGTTTACAGCCGCCATCACTAAATCTTCTAACATTTCTACGTCTTCAGGATCAACTGCAGTTGGGTTCAATTTCAAAGACTCGATGATTTTTTCACCGTTCATCACAACTGTTACAGCACCGCCACCAACGGAAGCCTCTACTGTACGAGTTTTTAATTCTTCTTGCATTTTCTTCATATCTGCTTGCATTTTTTGAACTTTTTTCATCATGCCAGCCATATTGCCCATACCTTTACCAAACATTGTAATTCCTCCTTTTAGGATCTACGTCCTATACTAATATTCTAATTGATTTATTCTTCGATGACCTCGACGATGATGTCGTGATCTTCAGATAGTTTTTCTAATGTTTCTGCCAAGAGAAGATTGTTTCGCTCCTCTTCCGTCATATTTGCTGGGTCCCATGCATATTCACGAGCCACCGTCACACTATCGATAGGTGCGACCTCTATAGGTGCTTGTGAAAGCATAGTATTACTATCACTTTGCGGGGTTCCCTGTTGCTGTTCGCCCCCATCAGACTTTGGGACAGCTTCCACCTCAATATGTGCACCGCTATCCATAGGGCGTTCTAATACTTCCCCATCTTCACTGATAACAGTGACGCTATCTAATGGGTGTGGTGGTATATCATCTAAAGATGATACATAAGCTTCCTCCATATCGTCTACAGGCACATCGTCAAAGGAATGAACTGGAATATCAGCACCAGTTGAGGCGCTTACAGCAGCACCGCCCGTCTTCTTCGCTAAGAATGCCAAAGCCGCCGCCTTTGCCGCATCTACCGCTGCAGAATCGGGCTTGCTAGATTGTTCGTCAGTGGTTGAACCGCCAATCTGTGCGGTAAATTGTTGAGCTTGTGACGCGCTACTACCTTGAGCGCTACTGCCTTGAGCGCTATTAGCTCCTGCTGAACTATTTCCCACTGGTGCATTATTAGTGCCTTGTGGTGCTGATGAATTTGTTAAATCCATTTGCGTCGGTTGACCTCCAGAGGTCTTCTGCACATCAACCATTGGCTCTGGTGGACGTTGCGGTGCTTTTACTTGGTGCTGCGTCGTACTGCCAGAGGCCTTTTTATAGTCTTTGTAAACTTGTGTGAGGGCATCAACGATTTCTACATGTACTGGATAGCCTAGCGTATAGGTGAAAGCATCCGCCGCTTCTGCCAAGTTTACTTCGTTGGTCATTACATTGAGGTGCAATGTATTTTTGAAGGCCATAACCGCCTTGCTTTGGTCTACGTATACAAGTTGACCTTGTCCAATTACGGTAGAGGTCATATTGCGATTGCTATCCTTCAAGTATTTAATGACATTGGACTGTACATTGCGATACTCTTGAGCCGACAAGATTTGATCACTAATAATAGCCTGTGTACTAATACCTTTTTTACTACGACCTTTGGCTTGATTTCTAGCCGATTGTTCTGGCGCACTGCTTGTACTTGGTGGCGCCATACCAATACCGCCCATTGGAGGCGGAGCCATACCTACTCCATTCATAGGAGGCGGTGTACTACCTGGTGCACCCATAGGTGGAGGTGTCATACCTACACTCACAGGCGGTGGTGTCATCCCCACTCCACTTGGAGGCGGCACAGTACCAACAGTACTATTTTGAGTACTACTCATGGAAGCATTCTGTACAGCAGCAGTATCTACAGAAACAAAACTATTGGCATACCCACCTGGCGGTCCAAAGGAATTAGCACCATAAGCAGGTGCAGTTGCGACAGATGGGCCTCGTTGTTCTAATTGAGCCATGCGGTTCAATAAGTCGTTTCGTTCAGATCGTTCTGAAGACTCTAATGCATACACGCGGTCTTCTAAGCTTTCATCAACAGAACCTAATTTAGCACATAAAACGAGTAAGCCCATTTCGATGATAGTTCGTGGATTATCCACCTGTTTTGCATCATTCATGATGGATTGCGCACTGCGCACATACTGATTAAGCTCATTAAAATCGATGCTTTCAGCTTGAGCTAAAAACTCATCCTTAAAGGCATCATATACCTTGAGCTCATCCGCATCAGGTGCGACCTTACCAACTAATAAGGCCCGCACGTGCTGAATGAGGGCTTCCATAATCTGCGTCGCATCACGACCTTCTGCTAAGGCATCGTGAATATAGGACAACAATTTGGGACCATCCCCGTTGCGCAACGCATCTAGGAAGTGAATTATCCATTCTTTGCTAACAAGACCGATCAGCTCTTCTACTACTTGCGGCGTAATAGTTCCTGTTGCCATACCGGCACATTGGTCTAAGATACTCAACGCATCGCGCAAACCGCCGTCTGCATGGACAGCGATGAGCTGTGCTGCTGCAGGATCTAAACCAAAGCCTTCCTTTTCCGCTACATAGGATAAACGCTGTGCGATATCATCAGACGTAATGCGTCTAAAGGTATAGCGCTGACAACGAGAAACGATAGTAACAGGCAATTTTTCAATTTCTGTAGTAGCAAAGATAAACATAACGTGAGCCGGTGGCTCTTCGATAGTTTTTAAAAGCGCATTCCACGCCTCAGTTGTGAGCATGTGGGCTTCGTCGATGATGAACACCTTTTTACGGCCTTCAACCGGCATGAATTTGACGCTTTCACGAAGAGCACGCACCTCATCGATACCACGATTGGATGCAGCGTCGATTTCAAGAACGTCCATGGACTGACCGCTCAAATCGATTTACAAGCACTACACTCGTTACAAGGATGATCCGTTGGCCCATGCTCGCAATTGATAGCCCGCGCGAAAATCTTAGCCATACTCGTCTTACCAGTCCCTCGCGGACCAGCGAACAAATACGCATGAGCCACCTTATCTTCGCGGATAGCACGCATCAATGTATCAGACACCTGATGCTGACCAACCACATCGGTAAACGTCTGTGGACGGTACTTACGATATAACGCAATATATGCCATTGGAACACCCCCTTTTTCCGAAAATTACAATACTTTATTATACCATATTCACGGAAATCTTACTCATTTTATAGACCTTATCGCATAATTCTAAGGTAATATTTTTATTTACAAATAATGTCGATGTTTACTAGTCAAAAGAACATCCTATTATCCTCAATAAGCTATCATAAACCTTAGATTAGGCATAAAAAAAGCGGCCCCACAGGCCGCCTTGCAATATTCGATCACGACAGCCCCCGGGTTCCCCGTGGCACATGAAGGTTACCGCTTAGTGCTGCTACCTCTCAGTCCTGACACGATTCACAGGCCCCCATTGCACAGGCCCGAGAACTGCCATGATCCAATATTGCAATACAAATATTATACATGAAAATGCCTCTATAGTCAAAGCTATAGAGGCATTTCATATGTCTTATCTAAAGGATACAGTTAGATTAGAAATTATTTTGCATATTTTTCTTTAAATGCAGCTAATTGAGCTTCTTCCAAGGATAAGCCTTGTTCTTTATAGCGTTCAATAGCAGCGTGCATTTCTTCATATGCTACAGGTACAACTTTTGTAAATCTGTTTACAAAGTTATTCCAGTTTTCAAGGATGTGACGGCCTTTAGCGGAATTAGTATGCAATACGTGTTGTTCTACTAATTCTTTAATCCGTTTAAGGTCATCATTATTAGCAGGACGTAATTCTACTAGACCTGTGTTTACATAACGTTCATCGCAATCGAGGATGTACGCATAGCCACCGGACATACCTGCTGCGAAGTTACGACCAATTTTGCCAAGTACAAGCACTTCGCCACCAGTCATGTATTCACAACCATGGTCGCCTAAACCTTCCACAACAGCAGTGATACCACTGTTACGAACAGCGAAACGTTCACCAGCTACACCGTTAATATAGGCTGTACCAGATGTAGCACCATAGAAGGCAACGTTACCGATAAGGATGTTTTCATCCGCTTCGAAAATAGATTTCTTAGGCGGATATACAGTAATTGTACCACCGGACAAGCCTTTACCGAGGTAATCGTTTGCATCCCCTTCAAGCTCTAATGTCATACCTTTAGGAATGAAAGCACCGAAGGATTGACCAGCAGAACCTTCAAAGTTTAACTTGATTGTGTTATCTGGCAAACCGCTTTCACCATAACGACGTGTTACCTCAGAACCAACCAAAGTACCTACTACACGGTTAATATTGTTGATAGCCAATTTAGCGCGGATAGGTTTTTGATCTTCAATAGCAGGACGACACATACGCAAGAGTTTGGACATATCCAATGTGCGTTCCAATTCGTGATCTTGGTCAATCATATGCATATGACCTACAGATGCATCGATGTATGGGTGGAACAATACACGTTTAAGGTCAACGCGAGACAATTTGAAGTTATCGTCTTGAGATTTTTGACGAACAAGATCGATACGACCTACGAGTTCAGCTACGGAGCGAATGCCTAAGCGAGCCATGATTTCACGCAATTCACGAGCGATGAAGATCATCAAGTTTTCTACATACTCAGGTTTACCTGTGAAACGAGCACGCAATTTTTCGTCTTGTGTAGCAACGCCGTAAGGGCATGTGTTGAGGTTACATACACGAGCCATTTTACAGCCTACAGCAACGAGTGGCAATGTACCGAAGCCGAATAACTCAGCGCCAAGCATAGCCGCAACAGCTACGTCAAAACCAGTCATCAATTTGGAGTCTACTTCCAATTTAACGCGGTCACGCAATCTGTTGAGCATCAATGTTTGATGTGTTTCGGACAAGCCTAATTCCCAAGGCACACCAGCGTGTTTTACAGATGTACGGCCTGCCGCACCTGTACCACCATCGTAACCAGAGATTAAGATATTGTCTGCTTTTGCTTTCGCAACGCCAGCAGCGATAGTACCTACGCCAGCTTCAGATGTTAATTTAACGGAAATGCGAGCATCTTTGTTAACGCATTTCAAATCGTAAATCAACTCAGCCAAGTCTTCGATGGAGTAAATATCATGATGTGGTGGTGGAGATACGAGTTCAACGCCAGGAGTGGAGTGACGAGCTTTTCCGATTTCAGGGTATACTTTCTTACCTGGCAATTGACCACCTTCGCCTGGTTTAGCACCTTGTGCGCATTTAATTTGCAACTCTTTTGCATGAATGAGGTAATTTGCAGTTACGCCGAAACGGCCAGATGCAATTTGTTTTACTTCGGAGTTCATGCTGTCGCCATTTGGCAATGGTTTGAAACGAGCTACGTCTTCGCCACCCTCACCAGAGTTAGATGTAGAACCAAGACGGTTCATAGCGATAGCAATCGTTTCATGAGCCTCTTTACTGATAGCACCATAACTCATAGCGCCCGCTTTAAAGCGTTTTACGATGGATTCTTCAGGTTCAACCTCTTCGATAGGAATACCGCCGCCCACTGGGTAGTTCAATTCCATTAAGGAACGCAATGTTACATGATAATCATTGCGAATCGCTTTAGAGTATTCTTTATATTTTGCGTAATCACCGTTGATAAGGGATTCTTGTAAAAGATCAATTGTTTTAGGGTTGAACAAATGCTCTTCCCCATCTTTTACAGGGCCATACCAACCACCTGGTTCAAGCACAGATTCGTCGGATTTGAAAGCGCGGTCATAACGAGCCAATGCTTCATTGGCAACGCCTACAAGACCAATACCGCCAATACGTGTTGGTGTATTTACGAAGAACTTATTAATAAAGTTGGTGTTCAAGCCCAAGGCTTCGAAGATTTGTGCACCATGATAGGAACGAACTGTGGAGATGCCCATTTTGGACATAACCTTCATAATGCCGCCTACAGCTGCTTTAATGTAGTTCTTTTCTGCTTGTTCAGGTGTAATATCACCAAGACGTTTACGAGCTTGTAAATCGCGTACAGTTTCAAGAGCCAAGTAAGGATTGATAGCTGTTACACCATAACCGATCAATGTACAGAAATGATGTACTTCACGAGGCTCACCAGATTCGAGGATAAGACCAATTTCTGTGCGCAATACTTTTCTAATTAAGTGATTATGAACAGCTGCTACAGCTAACAACGCTGGAATTGGTGCATGATTTTCATCGACTCCACGGTCGGATAAAATCAATACATTTTGCTCTGTACGTGCTGCTTCTTCGGCTTTTTCGCACAATTCAGTCAACGCATCACGCAAACCATCCGCACCCTTAGTTGGGTCGAAAAGGATTGGCAATGTAACAGATTTCATTCGACGGCAGTCTAGAGCCTTAATGGACGCCAATTCTTGATTTGTAAGAATTGGTGTACGCATGGACAACGCATAGGTACCAGCTTTATTAGGATCTGTTAAGTTACCAGAGTTACCAAGCATAACACGAGTAGATGTAACCATTTCCTCACGAATAGAGTCGATTGGAGGATTTGTTACTTGCGCGAACATTTGCTTGAAGTAGCTGTATAACAATTGTGGTTTATCAGACAAGATAGCAAGTGGAGCATCGGCACCCATTGCACCTACAGGGTCTTTACCATCTTTTGCCATAGGTACGATCATACGTACAAGATCTTCTTGAGTATAACCAAAGGCTTGTTGCTTTTTGAACAAATCGTCTACTTTTGGAATATCGCTTTCATCAGCTTGAGTAATTTCAGACAAGTGGATAACATGTTCTTTTACCCATTCATCATACGGCAATTCAGTAGCAACGCGTTGTTTGATTTCTTCGTCGGAAATAATGCGTTGTTCTTCAGTATCGATGAGAAGCATTTTGCCTGGTTCCAAGCGACCTTTAGCGCGAATATTTTCAGCGTTTTCGTTTACTACACCCACTTCAGATGCCATGATAACGCGATCATCAGTTGTTACATAGTAACGAGCAGGACGTAAACCATTACGGTCAAGTACGCCACCGATAACAGTACCATCAGTGAAGCCCATAGCAGCAGGGCCATCCCATGGTTCCATCATGAAGCTATTGAACTCATAGAAATCATGTTTTTCTTGGCTCATGAGATTGTTGCGTTCCCAAGGTTCAGGGATCATCATCATAATCGCATGAGGCAAGGAACGACCTGTCATGTGCAAGAATTCCAATGTGTTATCGAACATAGCGGAGTCAGAACCGCTGTCATCAACTACAGGGAATACTTTTTTGATGTCTGGGAATAATGGAGATTCCGCCTTACCTTCACGAGCATTGATCCAGTTTACGTTACCACGGATTGTATTGATTTCACCATTATGCACTAAGAAACGGTTAGGATGCGCCCGAGCCCAACTTGGGAATGTATTCGTACTAAACGAGAGTGAACCATAGCCAACGCAGATGTAAAGTCAAGGTCGCTCAAATCAAGGTAGAAGTCACGCAATTGACCAGGTGTTAACATACCTTTATATACGATTGTTTTAGAGGACAAGGATGCAATATAGAAATCACTAGATAATTCCTTGCTCAATGGAACAATGCGTTTTTCTGCTAATTTACGAATAATATATAATTTACGTTCAAATTCTTTATTATTAGTTACGTCTGGGCCTTTACCGATGAGGATTTGAATCATCCAAGGGCGGATAGCAGCTGCTTCTTTACCAACCTTTGTACCATCAACTGGCACTTCGCGCCAACCAAGAACAACTTGGCCTTCTTCGCGTACAACCTCTTCGAAAATGCGTTTTTGCTCGTTACGGAGGCTTTCATATTTGTGAGCAAACACCATCCCTACGCCGTACTCACCAGCTGCAGGCAAGTTAATACCAAGCACTTCGCATTCGCGTTTAAAGAACTCATGTGGAATTTGTACTAAAATACCGGCACCATCCCCTGTGTCCTTATCGGCACCAGCACCACCACGGTGTTCAAGGCGCTCTAAAATACGCAAACCATCATCGATAATATCGTGGGATTTTTTACCTTTAATATTAACGACAAAGCCCATGCCGCACGCATCCTTTTCAAATTGGCTGCTGTACATACCATTAGCTTCTAGTCTAGCTTGATCTAGACGTTGTTGCTCGATTGTGCTCTGATTCCTATCCATAACGTGCACTCCTTCATATCACTTGATCAATCCAAGCTCTGCGGCATCGTTCCGTTCGGTCTTGGTGAAAGTATAAACTATAAACTACTTCTAAAGAATCCATTCTGTAGTGATATTATCGGCTGTGACCGTCCATAACCTCATCTAAGTTTTAAATTCTATAGAATTTTTGTCTATACATAGTATACTCCTGTCCACTGTGAATTGAAAATATAAAAAAAACATAGTCTATGACTTTAAGTCATAGACTATGCGTTTTTATCACTATTGTTTTTTGTATACACGAATACACAATCATCAATTGAGCTTTTTTTGTTTTACGTGGCACGCTCTGTGACCACATCTAGCAATTGAGCTTTCTTTATTTTACGTGGCATGCTCTATGACCACATCATCATATAAATTATAATTGATGAAAATTAGAAAAGCAATTATTACTTTTCATGTCCAAAGTCATCCCCTACTTCACAGTTTACCGTTATAGGCTCGTCCTTACCATAGGGTACAAAGGTGAGTTCTGACGCATGTAAGCATTGACGTGTATAGGGTTTATTACGTGCCCCATACATGGCGTCGCCAACGATAGGATGTCCGATGTGTTCCATGTGCACGCGGATTTGATGTGTTCTACCGGTTAATAATTTAAACTTCAATAGCGTATGTTCACCTTCGTGACCAAGAACGGTATATTCCGTTTGAGCCGGTTGACCAAATTCATCGATGACACGGCGATTATCAAATACTGGGTCAATACCAATAGGTTCATCAACTACGCCATCTTCGTTAATACAGCCTTCTACTAAGCCTGTGTAGATACGGTCGATACGACCAGCTTGTAATTCATCAGTGTAATATTGCTGAGCTTCCTTTGTTTTACCAAAGAGAATACAACCAGATGTGTCTCGGTCAAGACGATGTACAGGGCGCACCTTGTGAACTACACCTTTTTTCGCATAATACCCAGCCACATAGTTACTCAATGTACCAGATTTAGTTTGTCCCGCTGGATGAACAAGCATGAATGGAGCTTTATCAACCACCAAGGTATGAGCATCTTCGTAGAGAACTGTAATAGGACCTTTTTCTACATCGACGCCATAGTCCTTATCCTGTGGTAATTCCAAAGTTAATACATCACCCTTTTTGAGGGAGCGCTGGGAATGGGCTACACGGCTATTTACTTTCACCCGTTTCTTACGGAACATCATTTGAATATCTCGAGAGGATAATGAAAAGCGTTCCTTTACATATTTAGAGACCGTCAATTCTGTTGGTTCTTTCACTGTATACGTTTTCCAGCTCATATTACCACCATTCGTTAATATATGTTTTTTGTTCAGGATAGAGAATATCGAAGAATTCTAGCCATTCCTCATTAGCTGAAAGTTTACCTTCAAACGCAAGATCACGAGCGGTTAATGTGCCCATTAAGAGTTGGCTCAAAGCACCGACTTCAACAGTAATATCTACGTCCCCATCTAATGTGTCAGACACCTTTTTAACAGTTGGTGTCAATGCGCCGCCATATTGGACTTCATAGCACCCTTCATTCCACTCACAAAGGCTATCTTTCACACCAAAGGTCATTGTAATCGGCATCATCAAAGCCTCTGGATTTACAGGAATGGATTCAAAGGCAGCTTTCACATCCACAATACGGCTCATCATGTACGGCATTGTGGAATGTCCGCTTTTACCATCTGGGTAGAAGCGATAGTACGTATCGTGAAGGCCCTCATTCCAACGAATAGTAGTACCTTGAGAACGGTGATTATAGAAGTAGTTCAACAATGCTCGTTGTGCGCGACGTGTAGTATAAACTAATTCGGATACAGGAATTTCTGGTTGGCCTAAGCGATACACCGCATAGCCTTCAATACTTCCTTCATCATTGCGCACTACAGCGATATTCACGCCTTCTGCAAAGAAGCTGCCGAGCAAGCGTTTCCATTCCTTTTCACCCCGCTCTGCATAACCAGAAAGACGGGCTGTATATGTTTTATATACAGAATCAAGCAATGTCCATTGGTCAACGCTATTAAGTAAACCAAAGCTCAAGGATTTATCAGTCATAGGGCGCAAGTCCTCAAGAGACATAGTGTTCACCCATTGATGTGCATAGAGTTCCCAACCATATTGTTGGTAGAATGCAGCCTTGGAAGGCATTAAAATCGTCAATGCTTGACCGCGGTTGCGAAGTTCTTCAAGAGAAGCCTTTAACAACGCACCACCTACGCCACCACGACGAGCTGCTGGATGTGTGGCTACACCAACCATATAGCTTGTAGGCAATACAGCACCACGAACATTGATATTATATTGACGCAAATGAACGGTACTCAATAATTGATCTTGTTCAAGGCCAACCATTGTATTTTCTGGTTCATAGCAATTTGTAAAGTAATATTGGAAGAATGGATCTTCCTTTGGTTCAAAGCAGTACGCCCATAGATTTTCCACATGTGGCGTATCTTGAGCTGTTGCAATTCTATATTCCATAAGTCTATCCTCGTTATAGTATAAAAACCACTTTCTATCTGTTGCATCGTATCGTATCGCCATGATAATACAACATATACAATCAAATAGATAGGCTAACACCTCTATTATAACAAAAATGAGCTATGAAGCGCATCGACTTCATAGCTCAGATTTTTATTTACCGCCTGTTGCATTATCTGCTTCATTAGCATATACTGCGTCATATTTTTCAGCAAAATGATCTGGATTGTAAGATTCTTTTGCTTGGCGAAGACCAGGCAAGCCCATGTCTTCTTCACGGTTGATGAATTCTACTTCGCTAAATTCATGACGAATGAATTCATTATTGATTGCTTGATACAAACCACGGATATCTGGATTTGCTTTTTCAATGTGAATCAACGCCATTTTATCATTCAATAATTCACCGATACTGAAAGCTTCAACGCGGCCAAACAATTTGATGGCGCCACCTTTAAGCCCTAGTGTCTCCCAATTATCAAATAATAAGTTGATAGCAACCAATTCATCTTCAATACCTTCTTCATGATGAGTTTCTACCCAAGATGCTGCTGTTTCGCGGCACAATGGAATGATATCTTCAGTGATTGGCATATATTCATAATTAGAATATTGCATACGGAATTGGTTCAAATGGTTTTTCTTTTGACGGAACTTTTTACCAGATAAGTTGATAAGATCTTCAGATTTGTAAATGTATTCGTAGTTGTCGCGGTCAGGTGTAAATTCATAACGACCAGGACATAACTCTTCCATACGCTCTTTTACAACTTTGCTAATACCTTTGAAACGGAATGGCAAATTATTTTCTACGAACCATTCTTTAGCGCGTAACAAACCATCAAGGAACTTTGCATCTTTACCGGCAAACGGAGGCAATAGGAATGGTTCACGTTTACCGCCACCTTGGATATACAATACGCCGTTTTCCTCAGCCCAACGAATACCATACGCATCTTGCCACATAAATAATGTAGTAAAGCAATTATCAGATGCTTCGTAATGATGTTGTTCAAAATATTTATCGATTAATGGTTTGTCTCTTAGTTCAAAACGTTTAAATTCTAAAATAATAATCCCTCCTATCAAATTCCTCGGTCGAGGTGTTTACCATGGGTACATATAACCACATGGTTCTTCATTATAATTTAACAGATTCACCTAATTCAAAGTTTCCGTCGGTTGTAATTACCTTATCTCCTTCGTTTAGGCCTGAAATAATTGCTACATCATCGTCTTCTGTCATACCGACCTCAACGACACGTACGTCAACCGTATTATTTTCAGTCAATACATATACGTATTTGCCGTCTTGATTTTCGCGAACCGCTTTGCTTGGTACAGTGAGCATCTTTGCTTTTATATCTGACTCGATAATGAGCGTATAGAACTCACCAGCCTTGATAAGGCCTTTGTCATTGTTGAAAGTAGCTTTCACAAGAACGCTTGGCACATTTTCTGGCTGAGTCACATCTACATAGGTCAATTCACCTGGTAACTCTTGGTCACCAACCTTGAGGAGTACCTTAATACCCTTTTTAGCATCTGGTGTACCCAAATTTCATCGCCGCATCACGAGGGATGCTAAGAGAAGCTACCATTGGTGTAGATTGCTGAATCATCATGAACGGACGATCTGCAATGGCCATTTGACGGTCTTCATTGTAAATAGCAGTCACTGTACCAGCTATAGGCGCTACGATTGTAGATGCTGCCATTTGTGCAGATACTTGAGCAATTTGAGCTTGGATGGCTGCCGTATTGGCACCACCACCGCCACCACCAGTTGTTACTGTCGTAGTTTGTGGCTGAGACCGCTCTACAATGCGATCATATTCTTTTTGAGTAATCATACCCGCTTCACGCATCTTTTGAGCTTGTGCTAATTGACCACTATCTACAGATGCTGCCGTCGTAGTTGTAACGGATGTCGCATAGGACTGAGCTTGCGCTTGCGCTAACTGACCTTGTAAGGATGCTAGCTGTTGCTGTAAAGCCGATGTATCTACAGTGGCCAAAGTTTGACCTTGTTGTACTTGGTCGCCTACTTTCACAGCATATGCGACCTGCCCTGTTAACGTCGGCGTTACCGTCGCCTTATTAAGAGCGGTTACATTGGCATCATTATGGATCTGTAGCGGCATATCCTTGTATGTTACATCAGCAACGGATACAGTTTTCGTACCGCAACCAGCGATGGCCAAGGCCATCATTACAACACCAAGCATAGCAACTACAGAATAGAATCGATTTAATTTCATTCTGTCACTTCCTGTCATATTGATTTTTATCAATACCTTAGTATATCATAAAATCAATTAGAATTGTATGAAAGCTAATTCCTTTAATTTATGGATATAACGGAGGTTCTTATGGAAGAACGGATGGACTTTAGAATATTAAATAACGGCAGCTTTATTCCTTCTATCGGTTATGGCACTTATAAAACAGGCACCGAAGGAGAAACAGAGCAAGCCGTTGCTAATGCACTTGGCGTAGGTTACCGCTTACTTGATACAGCCGCTTACTACGGCAACGAAGAGGCAGTTGGTAGAGGTATCAAAGCATCTGGCGTTAATCGTACAGATATCATTATTACTACAAAAATTTGGCATACCGACGCAGGATACGATAATACAATGCGCGCTGTTGAAAACTCTCTAAAAAAATTAGACACTAATTATATCGACATCATGCTCGTACATCAACCTTTGGGTGATTACTACGGTTCTTGGCGCGCTATGGAGGAGTTATACGACCAAAACGTATTGCGTGGTCTAGGTCTATCTAACTTCTACGAAGATCGCCTCATCGACTTGCTATATCACTGCAATGTAAAACCTGTGGTGAACCAAATCGAGTGCCACCCATTCAACCAACGTCAATCCTTATTACAATTAATGCGTAAACATCAAGTAGTAGGCATGGCTTGGTCTCCATTTACTCGTGATCGCCAACCGATTTTCGACCATCCTATCATTAAAAGCTTGGCTGAAAAGTACGGCGTTAGTAAACACCAAATCATCTTACGTTGGCACATCCAACGAGGCATCATTCCATTGCCAAAGGCAAATAACGTAAGCCATATGGAAGCTAATTTTGATGTATTCGACTTCAAGCTTACTAACATCGACATGGACGTCATGGAACTATTAGACCAACAAGACTTCTTGGAAGATCACCATACAGCACCAGGTCTAGAAAGATTATTACAACTAAAATAGAATATAAAAAAAACCACTTATACTTCTGCCCCAAAAGGTTAGATATAAGTGGTTTATTTTATTGTAATTTATTTAAGCACATTAAAGACGGCTTGTATAAGTATCATATACACTACAGTACCTGCCCCAATAGACATAAACATATTTCGCTTCCATAGGTGCATGCCTACGGTCACTAATAAAGCAATAAGTTCTGGAATGCCATAAGGATAGAAAAGCACAATTGTATCTTTAAAGGTATATACAACAAGCATACCCATAACAGCTGCAGGCAATGCCTTACCTAAATACTGTACAAAATCTGGTGCCTTTTTACCAGGTGGGAAAATAAGAAAAGCGGAGAAACGTGTAAGTAATGTAGCTGCTACGACAATAGCAACAGTCATAACCATTTCAAAACTAGTCAAGCTGTACACCTCCCCATTTATACGCTATATAACATACTACGAGCATACACCCCATAGAAGCAAGCATAAACAAGGATTTTCCCGTCAACAAAAGCATTGCTACTGCTACAAAGGCTCCAACAGCACCAAACCTCGAATATTATTACTTTTAGCATTAAATAACATTTCAAGGAATATAACAATAAATAAGCCAGGTAATACAAAACCAATACCACGCAAATCTACAGATGCTAATAAATCGCCGAACAAGCCCCCTATAAAAGTGCTCACCACCCAAAAGGTATAATTAAGCCACGATACATGGAAGTAGAACCATTTTTCATCCACATCATCGGGCAACTTCGTAGATACATTAATTGCAAAGCTTTCGTCACACATCCAGGCAACGGTAGGAAACCATTTCCACCCCATATTCACATATCTCTGCAATGCAGATAAACCATAGAAAAAATGGCGCCCATTAACAAATAAGGTCAGCATAAAAGCATTTACAGGATCAAAGCCTGCCATCAGCAGCCCAATAGTTACGAACTCCATAGAGCCTGCAAAAATTGTACTAGCCAAAACAGGGGCGGTCCACCAAGGTAATCCCTGACTGGTAGCATACAAGCCAAACCCTAATCCAAGGAAGAAGAAGCTGAGCCCCATAGGAATCATAATAGGAAGCGCAAAAGAAAAGGCACTTCGATGCTTTATGTTACTCAAAGGATTTTCTCCTTTCGAAATCATACATTATATATTATGTAAACGATAGTCTAAACGATAGTCAAAACTAATCTTAGTCCTCTTCTAGACGATAAAACTAATTTGAATAATAATAAAAGACACCATATGGTGTCTTTTATATAAGCTATTATATTATACATTGTATATAATTAGTGTCAAATTTTGATGGCTTTAACCAAATGTATTATAAAGCGCGCATTAAAATTTCACGAGCTACTTCTGGTGTTACATCGCCTTTTTCACCAAGTTTTGTCATGCCATGGTCTTCTAATTGTTTCACAATTTTATCAACTGCTTCTTCGCCTAGACCATAGTCTTTCAAATGCGTAGATACACCAAGGGACTCGAAGAATTCACGCGTTTTAGCGATAGCCTTCTCTGCTTTTTCCTCTGTTGTACCTTCTGTAATATGCCATACACGAGTAGCATATTGTGCCAATTTTTCAAGCTTGTCTGCTTTTTTCACTTCTAATAATGCAGGTAATACGATAGCTAATGTAATACCGTGGTCAAGATGGTACGCCGCAGTTAACTCATGACCGATAAGATGTGTTGCCCAGTCTTGTGGCACACCGGCACCAATCAAGCCGTTTAATGCCAAGGTAGAAGCCCACACGTGATTAGCACGAACATCGTAGTTTTCTGGATTTTCTACCGTTTCTTTGCCGATTTCAATCATAGTTTTTAAAATACCTTCACTAAAACGGTCTTGAATACGGCCCTCTACAGGATATGTTAAATATTGCTCTGTGGTATGCACAAAGGTATCAATAACGCCATTCTTAACTTGTTTTTCAGGCAATGTAAAAGTCAATGTTGGATCAAGCATGGAGAACTTAGGGAATACTAAGCTACTGAATACTGGGAATTTACCATCACCATAAGTAATAACGGCACCATTGTTCATTTCAGAACCCGTAGCAGGAAGTGTCATAACTGTACCAAATGGTAATGGATTTGGCACCATTTCCACTGGAACCTCTGGTACACCAGCTTTCATAACTTCAATGACAGGACCATCATAAGTAGCGCCCATAACGATAAGTTTTGTAGCGTCTACTACAGAACCGCCGCCTACAGCGAGAACGAAATCTACTCCATGTTCTTTAATGAAAGCTACCGCACGTTCACACGTTTCAAGAGATGGGTTTGGCTCAATACCGCCGAATTGTTCTACCTTGCGGTTACCAAGGGCTTTCACAATGCGGTCAATAAGACCACTGCGCACTGCAGAGCCACCACCATAGGTAATAAGCACCTTTGCATCCTTTGGAACCAATGTATCTAATTCACCTAAACGATCTTTACCAAATACGATATGTGTAGGGTTATAAAAATCAAAGTTAAACATAAAGACCTCCTAAGTATTATATTTGTATTCCACCATTTTAATTGTATAAAACTTATCTTTATTATATCATATTTCGATTTTTTTAGATATATCTAGATAATGCTACTTTCAATTACTTAATAACTCTACTTTACAATCATCGTAAGAGCCATAGTTTTAATCTATAGCCAACCCCTATGTATTTGTCTATATACAAAATCCCATTTACATGATAGGATATATCCATTATATGTATATAGAAAGGGATGTTCACATGAAATTAAAAAAATTTATTGCCCCTCTTCTCGTTGGCGTTTTAGCATTCGCTATCGCAGGCTGTGGCACAAATACAAATCAATCTAGTCAGACACCAAAGGAAATTAAAATCGGTGCTACCTCTGGTCCTCACGCTCAAGTGGCTGAAGCCGTTGCAAAAGAGGCTAAAAAACAAGGTATCGACCTTAAAGTTGTAGAGTTCTCCGATTATGTAACACCAGATAAAGCTCTTGCTGATGGCGACATTCAATTGAATGCGTACCAACACGTGCCATTTATGGAAAACTTTAACAAACAAAATGGTTCCAACTTAGTAGCAATCGGTAAAACTCTTTTAGTGCGTATGGGATTGTATAGTAATAGTGTACATAGCGTACAAGATGTACCTGAAGGCGCTACGGTTTCTATTCCAAATGACCCTACTAATGGTGGTCGTGCATTAGTATTATTAGCTAAAGCTGGATTAATTACGTTAAAAGATGGTGTCGGCTTCAAAGCAACTGTTGCTGATATCACATCTAACCCGAAAAATATAAAGATTCAAGAATTAGAAGCAGCTCAATTACCTCGTAGTCTAGATGATGTAACAATTGCAGTTATTCCAATGAATTATGTACAAAGTGCTGGCCTTTAGTGTAGAAAAAGCAAGGCTTCTTCTTCGAATCAAAAAGATGAACCACTAACAGTTATCGTACTTGCGGTACGTAGTGAAGACAAAGACAATGAAACTTACAAAAAAATTGCAGACATTTACAAATCTGATGCAATTAAACAATTCATCAACGATACTTTCAAAGGTAGCATTACCTCTGCAAACTAAATAAACAAGAACCGACCTCTATCAAATTAGAGGCCGGTTCTTTTATTTATAATGCTAAAAAGCGATACCCTAACTTTTTTAGAGTATCGCTTTTATTTTATTCTTTAGTATCACTCACGTTTATTCTTCAGTGTCGAATGTAACGTCCAATGGTTGTCGTTCCACAATATTGCGGTAACGGACCTTTGGATAGCCCATCAAGATACCCCCAGCAATGATTTTATCCTCAGGTACACCTAATAGGTCCAATAATGGTTTATATTCTGCTTCTCCAGCATGTTCAAAGAAGCCTGCCCAACAAGTGCCTAAACCTAATGTTGGTGCATACAACTCTGCATAAGACAAGCAAGAATGGCCACTATCGTGAGTACGATGAATATCCTTTTTAGAACCGATAGCCACTACTAACGCAGGCGCATCGCGCAAGATATATTCCTTACCTTTATCCACTTCAGCTTGTGCTGCACGAGCATAAAGACGCATAATAGGCACAGTTTTTGCAGCTAAATGCATCCACTCAAGAACGAGATCTGCAATGCGGCGCAACTTTTGTTTATCCCGAACAACAATATAGGAAATACCTTGTGTATTTGTCGCTGTTGGAGCCATTCTCGCAACGTTTAATACCTTGCGAATAAGCTCAGCAGGAACTGGTTTATTTTGATAATTACGAATAGAGCGACGACTGCGTAAGAATAACTCAGCTTGCTCTGGTGTTAATTTGTTCTTTTGTGATATCAATTTGCTCTTTACGTGGTGTCATATCACTATCAAGAGCAAGTGTAGGGCATACAGAAATACAATGCCCACAGGAGATACAACCTCCTTTGCCAGTTACAGGCCCATTTTTCGGACATCACTAGCAAGCCTGTCGGACAGTCAGCTACGCAAAGGCCGCATCGTGTACAGACTTCTGTATTGACGGTAAATAACATCTGATAAATCCTCCAAAAAAACTACTATAAAAATTTATTATAACACAATTAATCGAGGGTTATCTAGGCGACGTACTCTTTTGAAAAATCAGCCAACCTATTTTGATGGGACCCCGTTACATTTCGACAAACTAGTAAAAGTATCAATATACTTGCTTGCTCCGTTCTTCGCAAAGTCGCTGCACAAGTATATTGGTACTTTTTTATTACTATATTTATAAAGACGTCCCATCAAAAATAGGTATATCGACCGTTAAATACGTAACCCCTAGATAACCTGATTAATTCCTATAATAAACTTTATAACAGTGGCGCCACGCCCACCGTCTGGGAAGGACTAGCCTGCGGCTAGTCTTTCCCTTCCCCCATCATACAAAAGCAGATTGAGTAAATATCTAATGTAGCTTGTGATGAGGAATCAGCAATATATGGTGGGCTATTAGTCGCTTGCTATGGGACTGGTTAACAGTAGGTGTTATAAAAATAAAACTAGGTATTTCTGCAGCGACTTTACGAAGGACGGAGCAAGGAGATACCTAGTTTTATTTTTAATTGAGTTGTCGTAATGAAACGGGGCCCCATAGCAAGTGACTTAACTACAGCTTATATGGTGGGCCCCATCACAAGCGGAAAAAGCATTTACTCAAATGCTTTTATAAGTTCCATGTATTCCGCTTTGTGTGTCATTCTCCAGGTTCCAAAGTCTGGTTCTGGAGATTGGTTAAGAATGTTAGCCAAGGCTTCTAAGAATTCTGGGATTTTTGTGGCTACAATATTACCTGCCATTTTACCGAAGTTTTCAGAGCCCATATGCTCAGAGCCACCGTCTACGAGGATAAAGGCTACTGTAGGTTTCTTATCTACTAGTTTTACAGCACCATGAAAACCAATTTCACCGATTTGGTGTGTACCGCAGGAGTGTGGACAGCCGGAGATGTGTAAACGAGGTAGTTTTCTTGTATCTATGCCTTTTTCTTCAAGGTGTCTGAAGATGTCTTTTAAAAGACCATTGGAGTCTTGCATACCGATTTGACACACGGTAGAGCCTACACAGGATACGGAACGGCAGAAGTCATTTTCTGCACTGTCATCTGTTAATTCTGCAATTTTACGAGCCTCATCAGCAGTAAGATTGATGAAGAACAATGCTTGGTCTGGCGCGATACGAGCCTCTACTTGATCCAGTGTTACTGCATAATCAAGAGCAGCCAATAAATGTTCCACATTAGCGTCACCACCTGCCGGATGGTATTCTACATAGTATAAGCCTTCTTGTTTTTGACGGTGAATACGATCATTTTCCACCGAATTGTCACGCTTACCCGTTTTTGTAATTTCATACGCATAGTCAGCTGGATTAATCGTTAATTGTTCAACTTCTTTCACCATTGCCAATGTTTCTTCATAGGTCTTGATGAAAGCTTCAGCCCCGCCCATTTCAGCAGGCATGTAACGGGTACGAGCCTTACCGCGGTTTTTGAAATTGCCATGGTTAGCAAAGACCATAAGCATAGCTTTCACATGGTACAATACATCCTCAGGTTGCACATCATGTGCCACAGGAATACCAATGCGAGGATTTGGACCAATACCACCACAAGCGTATACATCAAAGGTATTATGTTTCGTTAAATTGAAACCAAGGTCCTTGAATGTAGCATGAGGCGTACTATCAAAGCCATTATCGATGCCCATTTTAAATTTGCGAGGAATTTTAATATAGAACATTTGCTCTAGGAGGAACTCGCTAATAGCCGCCGCATAAGGTGTAATATCTAGGGTTTCTCGAGGATCAATGCCCCTTAGAATACTAGCCACCACATTAGGGTTATCACCACCAGCACCACGATTATAAATACCATGTTCATGACACTCTTTAAAGATTTAGTATTGTATCACCATCAAGACCATGCATTTGCAAACATTGACCGGTAGTGAAATGTACGTGTTGTAAGTTATATTTACGAATAGCATCTGCTAAGAACTGCATGTGCTCGCGCGTCATACGGCCTCCATTAAAGCGCCAACGGCTCATACCAGAGTTAGCACCTCGCTCAGCGTAACTACCATAAGCACCAGATTGACCTTTATAGTCTGCAATAGACATTTCTTTCTTATAGAATTTGTGCGTCATATCTTCAAACTTTGGATAATCTGCAATTAATCGATCTTTCAATTCTTGTGTAATCATACTATTACCCTCTTGGCTTATATTTATTAAGCATAATACAAAACTTTGTATTGGTTAGTATACCATATATGCATACGTATGTTAGTAGCTAAGCTCACAATTTTAATATCAATTACAAATAACGCTCTTTACAACCTGTAATAATAATCACTTTTAATTAGAGCTATGGAAAAATCCTAATCAGTACAAAAAAAGAACAGCCCAAAGGCTGTTCTTTTCATTGTTATTACATTCTATTATTTTTGAAATAATCCTAAGTCTGCCTATTAAACTCGACCTTCATTAGGATTGTTATAGGCATCTTTATCAATAGTCCCCATAATTTTTATCTACTACGAGAGCATTTGTTAAAGAACCAGATACGTTCAAGCACGTGATGGCCCATGTCGATCAATGGATCGATAGCAAGAATTGGGCTGATGGATGTGAAGTACGCACCAAGACCTGTACCACTAAGGGATACGGATGCAGCCATTGTAGCTGTACCAGGAACACCAGCGATACCAACGGAACCGATAGCGATAACGATAACACTCATGATGTACATAGTCAAATCGAACGGAATATTTGCTACATTAGAGATATATACAACGACAAGTGCTGGGAATACGCCGGCACAACCTTGCATGCCCGCAGTAGTACCAAAGGATGCTACTGTATTAGCTGTTGTAGCATTTACGCCAAGACGTTTTGTCAATGTTTCAACAGTCAATGGCAATACGCCCATAGAGGAACGGGATGTGAAAGCTAACAAGAGCGGAGCTTTTGCTTTTTTGAAGTATGTAATCGGATTATAACCAAAGCTAGCAATTAAGATAGCTTGAACAACGAACATAATCAAAAGACCAACGTAAAGCAATACTACGAATAGACCCATGTCTAAGATAGCTTGTAGGCCACGTGTTGCCAATGTAGATGCCAACAATGCAACTACGCCGTATGGCATAAGACCAATAATGAAGTCTGCCACCCAAGAAATCAATTGATGAAGTTCATCAAATAACTTAGTGAAGATTTCCATGCTATTTGTGCCTGTTTTCTTCAACAAACGAGCAACACTACCCAAGATAATAGCAAATACTACGATGCCAATAACATTAGTTTCAGCAGCTGCTTGAATTGGATTGCTTGGAATCAAAGCACGGAATGTATCCACCATTGGTTTGATTTCGCGAATCTTTTTACCAGATTCAACCACATCAAAACCTTGACCTAAACCAAAGGCATTACCCAAGATAAGACCAACGATAGCAGCAACAGCTACCATGCCAAGGTTAGTAGATACCATGGCAACTACTAACTTTTTAAGGTTAGCACCCGCCTCCATGTGCAAGATAACATGGACGATAGAAATAAATACAATAGGAATAACAAGCATACGGATCAAATCGATGAAGCCGCCCCCCACTAGAGAGAACCACTTAGTACTTTCTTTGATGTAAACCACTTTTAGATGATCATCTGGGAAGCCCGCAATGATTTGAACTGCAATACCGAGTATGGCACCAACAATGGTGCCAATAATAACGAGATTACCGAAGGATGTGCCCTTGCGTTGCAACACATAAATACCAATTAACGCAAGTACAAACACTGCGATAATACCAATACTTAGTGGATTGCTTAACATGAGGTAATCTGTAAAGAATGGAATATTCATAATACACCTCTTTTTAATTCATATCATAATAATAGGTTATGAACTAAGTATAGCATGTATCGAAAAATTTTGCAAGTAAAACAATTCAAATTTTACAAGTTTATCTATGCAGAATCCGCAAGCTCCATAAACATGTTAATTTCCATCGCTCTACAGAAGCCTATACAGTTCCAAGAGAGCTCTACATCATAATAGAAATCGACACATATAAAAAAAGGTGACCTTCCTAAGGAAGATCACCTTTAAAGTAATTCAGTTATAGCTATACCTAGTTAATGTATTAGCGCTTAACCAAAACATAAGTTACTTGGATAGGACCATGAGCACCATCTACAGTAACCAACTCAATATCAGCTGTACGGGATGGACCAGAAATCAAGCAGATATTTGTAGGAAATTTGGATGGATCGTTATGATAACGTTCAGCCAAATGTTCCATAGTTTGAGTCATACGTGGATTGATTGTATCAGTGTACAATACAGCAATATGTGTTGTAGGCAACAAGCTGATAGCACGGCCAGATTCTTCACCAGATGCTTGTACTACAGTAGCTGTTTCAGCAATACCGCAGTATGGGAATGTAATACCGATATCTGCATTGGCAGTGTTGGAGATACATTCTTCACGGCCTTTAGCTGGGTCCCATTGGAAGTATGTACGAGTGCCACCATTATTAGCTGCATCTTGTTCGAATAATTCTTTTAATTTATATTCGTCTACTTCAGGAGTGCTTGGGAATACAACCTTACCATTGCCCCAGTCTTCGATAGCTGCCAAAATTGTTTCACCTAATTTATCAGGTGTAGTTTCAACGAATTTTGTACCAACACGTTGACATTGTTCCTTAAACATTGTCAAAATTTGATCTTGATTCAAATCTTTGAACATAGTTTCTTGAGGACCATGGCTGTAATCAAAGTCCTCTACAAATGCAGGGCACATTTCTTGATCACGGCCTAATGCACGAGATAAACGTGCAATAAATTGTTTACGTTTAGCTTCATCCATTATTTTTTCTCCTTCTTCTTGTTCTTTTCATGTTCAGCATATAAGTCACGGAATTTCTTGAACTTCAATGTACCCATTTCTTTAGATTTAGTCCAGCCGTTCATAACTGGAATAGCTTGAGTCCATGTAGGCATATTGCCTTCTTTGTTACTAATCAAGTTCATGCCGATAGCGCCAGCTTTTGTACCAAGGTCGAATAATGTGGAGTTACCAAACATCTTAGCCGCTGCAGTGAAGATTGCTTCTTCTGCTTTTGGACGAGTTTTTTCGATGTCAGCCATAATATGACGGTGTTCCATCAATAATTCATGCAATGGAATAGCTACTGGACAGTTTTCTGTACATGCGCCGCACAATGTGGAAGCGTATGGAAGATCTCCTGCTACGTCGTAACCTTTGAACAATGGAGTCAATACAGCACCCATTGGACCTGGATATACGGAGCCATAACCGTGACCAGAAATGTGACGGTATACAGGGCAGATATTCATACATGCACCACAACGGATACAACGTAACATTTCTTGGAATGTACCACCTAAGATACCGGAACGACCGTTATCGATAATGATGATGTGAGTTTCTTCAGGACCATCAGCTTCGCCAGCACGACCAGGACCAGTCATCATGGAGAAGTAGTTGGAAATTTTAGCACCTACTGCAGAGCGGTTCAACATTTCCATCATTACGTCAAGAGCTTTGAAGTCAGGAACGATACGTTCTGTACCTAAGAAGATTACTTGAGTCTTAGGAATGGAACTAGCCATACGACCATTACCTTCGTTGGAAACGATTGTGCAAGTACCAGATGCAGCAACTGCAAAGTTACAACCATTAACACCTACGTCAGCTTTCAAGAAGCGTTCACGTACATAACCACGTACGAAGTGAGTCATTTCAGTAGGGTTTTCAGTACCTGTATAACCTAATTTTTCAGCGAAGATTTCACGGATTTTATTACGTTCAAAGTGAAGGCCTGGTACTACGATGTGAGATGGTGGGCTCACTGCAGTTTGCAAAATGAATTCCGCCAAGTCAGTTTCGTTTACTTCGATACCAGCTTCTTCAAGAACTTCGTTCAAACCAATTTCTTCAGTTAAGATGGTTTTGGATTTAACGATCATTTTAGCTTCACGTTCACGAAGGATATCCAAAGCGATTTGAGTTGCTTCTTTATCGTCAAATGCAAAGTGAACTTTAGAACCAGCTTTTTCAGCGTTTTCAACGAATTGGTTTACATAGTAATCCAAATTGTTAAGAACGTGATCACGAAGTTTAGCTGCTTCTGCGCGGAAATCTAACCATTCAGGAACGTCCGCAACTACTGTATTACGTTTATCATAAAACACGTCTTGTGCTTTTTTTAATAGCTGCAACTTTGAAATCATCAGCCAAACATTCTTTTATACGTGTTTTATAGGGGCGATTGTCATATATAAGTGCCATGTCGTCTCCTCCTTAACGGCAGTTCAAGATTTCAGCAATATGCATTACTTTGATACGGCGATCGATTTCGCCTTCTTTGTGAAGACGGTCAAGCATACCTGCGATGTTCATCAAGCACGCTTGGTCAGAACCGGAAATAACGTTAGCACCTGTGCCAGCGATTTCCAATGCTTTTTCGCGTGTCATAACTTCACTAATTTCAGGGTTCTTAACGGAGAATGTACCACCGAAACCACAGCAACGGTCTGCACGTGGTAATTCAATCAAATTGATATCTTTAACATTTTTAAGGAGTTTGAATGGAGGTTCTTTAACGCCCATCAAACGAGTAACGTGGCAAGAAGTATGGTATGTAACGGATTCGTTAAAGCGTGCGCCAACGTCCTCTACACCCAATACATCAGTAATGAATTCAGTGAATTCATAAATTTTGCCGCTTAATTTTTCTGCGCGAGCCAACCACTCAGGTTGATCTTTCAAGAAATGATGATATTCATCACGGATTGCAAATGCGCAAGAGCCGGACATGCTGACTACATATTCAGCGTTTTCGAAGCATTCGATTGTATTCTTAATTGCATCCATAGCTGCTTCGTTGTAACCAGAGTTAGTGAACATTTGGCCACAACATACTTGTTTCTTAGGCACTACGAGCTCGCAGCCTAATCTTTCAAGTACTTCTACACCAGCCATGCCTACATGTGGGTAGAACATGTCAATCAAACACTGTTGGAAAAGATGAATTTTCATATTATCGTCCTCGTCTTTTCTAGTACTTAACCTAATAAAAAATTTTGATATGTATGTGTTATGGCAAGAATTCTAGTGAAAGTTTTTCAATAATTTTCTGCCCGAAACATTACTTATGCTTTCAAATAAATATTCAAAAGCTTTATCGATATAATTATAAATTAATCATATAGAAAATGTCCAAAGAATTGCTATATTAGTATGTACCCTTTTTATTTCTTATATCGTTATGACTTTTTTTGTAATAATAAACATTGTATTTTATCACATATCCCTACTTATTTATAAATTATTCTCGTAAAAGCCCCTTAAACTCTAGATTTTGGGAATGTTTATCATTTTGTATTTTTTTCAATGGTTCTCATATCGTTATTTAACTATAATTCATTGAATATTTATATAAATAGGCTTTGAATTTCAAATTCATGTAATTTTTATCCTTATATATTACATTTTCTTATAGTAGTGTATAAATTTAAAAAGTGTTATAATTTATTTTATATAAGTATAGTTTGAAAGGAGCCTTTTCAATGAAACTAAATAAATTATCTTTATCCTTGGCAATTACATTGGCCCTCGGTTCCACATTCGGCATGGCTCACGCCGAAACAACTGCGGCGCACACAAAAGCCGAAGTATCTAATGTTGCTACAAAAACTGATACTGCAGTTAAAACTGATGTTAAACGTGTAAATGCATCTGTAAAAAATGACGCTAAACGAGTTGATACTTCCGTAAAAAACGATGCTAAACGCGTTGATACATCTGCTAAAAATGATGCTAAACATGCAACTACAGTTGTAAAACACGATACTAAGCATGCTGATGCATCCGTTAAGAGCGATGCAAAACATGTTGATACATCCGTTAAAAATGATGCTAAACGAGTTGATACATCCGTTAAAAACGACGCTAAACGCGTTGATACATCTGTAAAAAATGATGTTAAAGAAGATGCTGCTAAAGTAGAAGGTAAAAAAGCTGTAAAAGCTAAAGAAAACTTACCTGCTGGTGTATATCCTGACACTAAAGACAACTGGGCTCGCGATGCTATCCAAGCAATGACACAAGCTGGTTACCTTTCTGGTTACGCAGATAACACATTCAAACCTAGCGCTCAAATCACTCGTGAACAAGCAGCTGCTATTTACGGTAAAGTATTACAACATAACTTAAATGAACAAGAATTAGCTGATATCGTAACAAAAGAATCTTCTACATCCTACTCTGACGTAGAAGCAGATCGTTGGTCCAGTTCTGCTATCAAATTAGTAAGTGCTGCAGGCGTAATGGAAGGCACATCTAAAACAGCTTTCACACCTAGCAAAACTATGGACCGCGAACAATTCGTAGCATCCGCAGCAAGCTTGGCTAAGAAGTTAAACCTTTCTACACCTGTAAAAACAGAAAAGGTTACTTTCAAAGACGAAGCTAGCATTTCCTCTACTTACTTGGCAGATATTCAATACATGGCACAACGTGGCATTGTAGCATCTGGGGCAACAGAAAACTTTAACCCTAAACAACCTGTAACAAGAGCACAAGCGGCTACAATTTTGAACCGCATGCTTAACGGTGCTGGCCTTGCAACCCCAAAACATACTGCAACTGCAACTGAAGCTAAAGCTGAAACAGCTGTAAAAGAAGATGTAAAAAAAGCTGATACAGCAGCAGAAAAAGATTCATCCAAAGTAAGCAAAGATGCTAAAAAAAGATGTAGCTAAAGCTGACAAAGCCGTAAAAAGCTGATGCCAAAAAAAGTTGAAAAAAAGACGTAAAAGGCAATAAAAATGCTGCAGTAGCTCAAAAAAACTGAACCTACTCGCACAGTTCGCCCTGTTCGTCGCAGTACTTTAAAAAGCACTCGATCAAAAAAACAACAAGCTGCTTTTAGAAGATAAAGTATTCAATGAATTGAATAAAACATATAAAACAGAAGATGCGTTCCAAGATTACGGTGTAATGTACTGGCGCGACAATCAATTGCACGTAGCATTGAAAACAGATAGCGATATTTCCACAGTTAAAGCAAATCTTGCAGCACGTGATGATTCCACTGTAAACAACTATGTTGTAGTTGAGCCATCCCAATACAGCCAAACTGAATACGATGCAATCGATGCAAACTTCCGCAACTACTACAACAAAAACGAAAAAGCTGGTACAATCCTAGCCACATTCCCTGATGTAGAAAACAACCAACTTTATGCTGTTGTAACAACTGCATCTAAAGAAACTCAACAAGGAATGTCTAAATTATTCGGTTCCAAAGTAAAAATGACAGTTAAACGCTAATAGGCGTTCACTCAACTAGCCAAGGCAGCGTATACGTTTAGTATTACGCTGCTTTGTTTATATCACTATGCATGCCTTATTATTCGCTATATAATGGATATAGATTTTATTGTTGGTGAAAGTTTATATTCTTCGGCTATAGAACGTTAGCCATTTACCATAATTAGGAAGGATTTTTATGTACAAGAATACCTCTTACCCATTACGTGCCCTCGTTCTTGGCACATTATTAGCCGCAACAAGTTTCGGTTTTGCTTCTGCAAATACTACAACTCATGCTCCTGCAGTAGCCTCCACAAAGGTTGAAGCATCTACAGCGGCCTCCACACAAGCAGTTACAATAAACACAGATATTTCTAATGTAGCTACAACTAAAACAGAGGCTCATAAATTTGATGCCGCTAAAGCTGCTACTCCTGTAGTTGTGAATACATCTATTGGTACGCCACAAGACATTCAAAAAATCCGTGCCCACATCTTCTCTGATGTACCTAGCGATTTCTGGGCTGCCAACTCTATCAGTACTGTAACAAAAGCAAATCTTATGAAAGGTTATTCTGACGGTACATTCCGACCTAACCAACCTATGACTCGTGAAGAAGTAGCTGCTCTCTTCAACAACATCACAGATGATGGTACAGCAGCCTTCTTATCTAGCAAATTTAAAGATATTACATCTGATCGTTGGTCCGCTCTTGCTATCGAATCTGTAGCGCGCAAAAATATCATCAGCGGTTATGGCGATAACACATATAAACCTGAAAAATATATGTCTCGCCAAGAATTTGCTGTAGTAGCAGACAACTACATTCACTACTTAGGATACACAACAGAGGATCCAACAGCACTTGATAGTATTGCTTATGGAGACCAAAAATTCGTAGCTCCTTGGGCTCAAGACGCAGTTCGTGAACTTGCATACCTTGGTTTCACAAACTACGCTCCTGGCACATTGTTCAACCCTGAAAAATATGTAACTCGTGCTGAAGCAGCTGAGATTGCATACCGCATGACACAAACAGAGCAAGCACTTGCCTTCCACAATACATTGTTCAAACAACAAGTAGAAAGCAAAACAGCTACTATTATCGACAAAACATTAGGCTATGGTAATGACTTCACTAAATTCCGTCAAGACGGTGCCCTCTTCTGGGATGGTGGAAAATTACATGCTTCTTTAACAGATAAGAAAAAGCTGATGCTGTGGCGCATGCAATTTCTGAAACTCAAGATCCACAACTTGAAAGTGCTCTTGTAGTATCTCAAGGTAAATTAAATCAAGCGCAACTTGAAGATTATCAATCCGATGCTCTTGATTTATACAAAGCTAAAGAGCCAAAAGGTAATATCATCTCCATCCGTCCTAACGACGACACAAGCGCGCTTATCATTACAGCTGACTCCGTTCAAAAGGACACTGTGAAAGCTTTTCAAAAAGAAATTCAAAAAAACAATGTAGTAGTACAATTACCGCAACCTGAGACAGTAAAACCGGATGCAGCTATCCAATTCCCTATTGCCTCCACGCGTAAACTACTACGACACAACAAATAAATAATTAAATAAGTTTCATCGATAAAAAAAGCCGTGTTCTTACACGGCTTTTTGTTGTATCTCCATCAAAATATATTATAAGACTATTATTAAATCTATAATGCAAAAAAAGAACCGCCCCCAGAGGAGCGGTTCTTTCACAATTAAACAGCTGTTACTATACACACTTAATCGAATTCACACAGTTCGATTATTTTTTTGTTACATCATTTTGGCGGTCACGTAAATTACCAACTGGTACATATACGGTACCTGCACTGTGGATTGTATCCACGTCTTGTTGCAATACCATTACAACAGAATAGTCATCAGTTGTGTAGAATTCAGTAGGCATTTTGTCGATGTTTACTTCGCCGCCCAATTGATTCTTCACATCTTGATTATTCTCAATAGCATTCACTAATTCTTTTTTGTTAAGACCACCAAGGTCATACAAGGATAATTGACGACCTGTTGTAGTGTTGAATGTGAAGCCTTTTACATAGTTGACGCCATTAGCATCACGATCACGCATTGTGTACGTATGAATCAATACACTGAAGATACCATTTTTGTCTGTTTTAACATCGTAGTACATAACTACATTTGTTTTATCAGATTCTTTGGTATTCATTTTTTCTACGTCGTTTTGTACTTTAGCAACGTATTTTTTGATAGTATTATTGATTGCTTTTTCTACAATTGGGCTAACAGATTTAACTGTTGGGAACACTAGATCAAGATGATCTGTTGTGGATTCCACTGGAGATACAGCCACCTCTTTGCGGTCCATATAGCGGTCCGCATTTGGTGCTACTACTTCAACTGCATCGCGATCAACCTTAGATGCTACAGAGCGCAACGCACGGTTTTGCTCTGGTGTAGCAGTACTAGAGATACGGTATGTTAAATCGTTGCGATTTACTTTATTCGTATCAGCTTGAACTGTTTGCACTGTTGCAGTGTCTTTAGTTACAGGAATTTCGCTTGCTGCGAAGGATACTACTGGCAATGCAGCAGCCATCATGATGAGTACAGACTGTTTTAATTTCATTGTTTACCTCTTATTGTTGTTCTTGCTCAGCTTTCATTGCTAAAGCTTCTTCTTTATTGAATTTGTGAGTTACAACACGACGAACAAGGTAGAGACCAGAGAATGCAAATGCAAGCAATCCTAACCATTGTGCTGTGCTTTCAAAAATCAGGACCTACTAATTCAAGTGGAGATTCACCGCCACCAGTTGTAACAGACAATACAATAATAACAGCTATGATTACACCAATCAAGCTTTTCACCAACAATCAAACCAGAAGCGAAGAGAACGCCACGGCGGTTAGATTGTTCAACATCGTACTCAGCGAGTTCGCCAGCACGCATTTTAGCACGAGCTACTAAGTAACGGCCTACGAAGTAGCTAATGAAGGAACCTATAATGAGAGGCACTTCCAATGTTGGTGGTAAGTAGATACCCATACCAACTGCCAATGGAGGCAATGTTAAGGAAGCTGTTGTGCTCTTAAGAATCAAGTTAACGATAATTGCTACTACGCCAACACCAACGCCGATCAAGATATAATCCCATTCCATGCTGGAGTTGAAGATACCTTGAGCGATTGTAGTCATCAAAGTTGCTTGAGGTGCGGATAATGCAGCATTAGGATCCATTTCAGCACGTGGTAACGCACCTGTGAAGCCGTATGCTTGATAAAGCAAAGTTAAGAACTGGAGCAATTGCAACTGCACCGGCTACGGAACCAAGTAACAACGCAATTTGTTGACGCCAAGGTGTTGCACCAACGAGTTGACCAGTTTTCAAGTCTTGCAAGTTATCGTTAGAAATAGATGCAATTGCGATAACTACGGAGGTCATGAAAATAGCCATAGCTGTAGCGAATTGAACCCCTGCTTGTGTAGCGAACAAGTTATTTTCAGAAGCGATGAAGTACACCACTAAGGAAGAAATAATAGTCGCCAAGATACCAATACCAGAGATTGGAGATGCAGATGTACCGATAAGACCTGCCATGTAACCACATGCAGCAGCTACGAAGAAGCCGATTAGCAATGCTACGAGAACACCTACGATAACAAGTGTCCACATTAAGCCTGCGCTAATAGGTACTGCAGAAACGAATTCCCAGAATGTGAATACTAAACCAATAAGAATAACTGCGAACACGCCTAAAACGGATTTTGTACTCATATCTGTATCCATACGATGCAATTCGCGTTCACTAGAACTGCTGTTCATGGATTTAACAGAAATTTTCATACCTTCGATGATAGGTTTGATTAATGTAATCAAAGTCCAAATCGCTGCGATACCGATAGCACCCGCACCGATGAAACGAACTTTAGACTTCCAAACAGCCATTGCAAACTTAGCAGTAGCACCGCCATCTGGAGCAAAGATATTAGTGAAATAAGGTACGAAGCCAGCCCACGCGATGAGTACACCAACTAGGATAGCGATACCAGAAGCGATACCGATAAGGTAACCAGCACTAACAACGCTGTAGAGAAGCCCAATGGAATTTGAGTAATACCTTTGCTACCTACAGGAAGCCAGAAGCTCATGCTGTCCCCAAGAACTTTGAAGCCGTTCGCACAAAGACTGATAAGACCAGCTACCAAACCACCGGATACGATATCGCCCATACCGGAGCTAGATTGAGGGCCTTGGCCACCATTGTGAGAACCAACCTTCAAGATTTCTGCTGCTGCACGGCCTTCTGGATATGGTAGATCACTATTTACTACCATAGCACGACGCAATGGAATGGTGAATAACACACCAAGGGAACCACCGCATGCGCAGAGCAAGAATGTTTGCCAGAACGGGAAACCATTCCAATAGCCAAGCATAAGTAGACCTGGCAAGATAAAGATAATTGCAGACAAAGTACCAGCTGCGGAAGCCTGTGTTTGTACCATGTTGTTTTCAAGAACGTTAGAATCCTTGAAGAAACGTAAAATTGCCATTGAAATAATGGCTGCCGGAATGGATGACGAGAATGTCAAACCAACCTTCAAACCGAGATATACGTTAGATGCTGTAAAAATTACAGTAATCAATGCACCAAGTAGCATCCCACGTAGTGTCAGTTCCGGCAGATGAAGGTCATGGCTCATAAAGTCATGTTTCATAAGTACTTACCTCCTCTGTGAAACTAGAGCTTACAACAATATAATAAGCTACTTCCATTTTATCGTGTTAAAGCGATGATTTCAATATATATGCGATATTTATAATGTATACATATAAAAGATTATAAAGTTTAGGTCCTCCAAGAAACACCTTGAAAGGTCTATTCTATACTCTAAATACTTTACTAAATATGTTAAATTCAAGAATAACCCTTTCACTATTCTGCATAGAAGATGATTAATTTATAATCTTTCTATATAGAATACATTATTCATATTTACATATATCTTGAAACCATAAAGACTGGAGGAAAAGGGACGCTGAATGCATCCCTTTTCTTATTTGCACAAATCGCATATACACCTCTTCTATATGAAAATAGAAATCATTATCTTTTATTCTGTACAAATATACAGGATTTTATATAATTAAAGTACCGACGATAAGGTCGGCATGTCTTTTAAGGAGGTTGTAAACATTATGGAAACAAGAACTGAATATGATTCAATGGGACCAGTCGAAGTCGACGCTAGACGAATTTACGGACCTCAAACGCAACGCTCGTTCAATAACTTTAAGATCGGTGACCACCGCATCCCTATTGAACAAATCAAAGCGCTTGCGCTTGTCAAAAAAGCATGTGCTTTAACTAATGCTAAGTGTGGCGCAGTAACTGAGGAAAAAGCGAAACTCATCGCGCAAGTAGTAGATGAAATCGTGGACGGCAAATGGAATGATGAATTCCCATTGACTGTATTCCAAACAGGTTCTGGCACACAAACTAATATGAATGTGAACGAAGTAATCGCTCACCGGGCTAAACAGTTAGATGAAAACAACCCACTCCATCCTAACGACGATGTAAATCGCGGCCAAAGTACAAACGATACATTCCCTACGGCAATGCATATCTGCGCATACTTTGAAATTACAAAACGCGTCATCCCTGCATTAGACGGCCTTATCGCATCCTTCGAGAAATTGCAAGAAAAAGGTAAAGGCTTGCAAAAAGTTGGTCGTACACACCTACAAGATGCTACTTTCATCATGGTAGACCAAGAAATTAGCGCCTTTGTGGACGGCTTAAAAACTGCTAAAACTATGCTCCTTCAAAACGCTGACTACCTACTCGACGTAGCCCTTGGCGGCACTGCGGTCGGCACAGGTGTAAACACGCCTAAAGGCTATCTAGACGTTATGGAAACTGTATTGCCAGAGGTAACAGGTGCTCCATTCCGCGTGAAGAACAACAAATTCCAAGGACTCGCTCTTAAAGATGCGTTCATGATGGCTCACGGTGCACTTAACACATTGGCGACTACCCTATTCAAAATTGCTAACGACGTTCGATTCTTAGGCTCTGGCCCTCGTTGCGGTTACGGCGAATGGCATCTACCTGAAAACGAACCGGGCTCCTCCATCATGCCAGGCAAGGTAAATCCTACTCAATGCGAAGCCTTGACCATGGTATGTGCCCAAGTATTCGGCCACAATACGACTATGACACTCTGTGTAGGCAGCGGTGCGTTCCAATTGAACGTGTACATGCCTATCATGATTTATGATTTTGTTGAAAGCTGTCGTCTCCTTGCAGATGCGATGAACTCTTTCACAACGCACTGCATCGACGGTGTTGAATTCGTACCTGAAAAACTCAACTTCTTTGTAGAACAATCCCTTATGATTGCTACATCCTTAACACCATACATCGGCTATGATAAGAGTGCTAAGGTTGTAAAAGAAGCGTACAAACGCGGTTGCTCTATTAAAGAAATCATCTTGGAAGAAACTCATGACCGAAGACGAATTTGCTGAAGCAGTTCGCATGAAATAAACTCTCTCATCTTTATGACATATCTCTAACATCCTCTCATACCTCAAATGAACGGAAAAAGCCCCGATACATTGATATGTACCCCCTTTACTGGTTGTCCAGGAAAATGGGTACATATCACATAATGTATCGGGGCTTTATTTTAAATTACGACTTCATTACATATTTAATAAGAAGAAAACCTAAAGCGTAAAATATTACTACACCAAGATATACATATGGTAATGAGCTTAGCAATCTATCAATTGGAATACCATTTAAAAAGACTATATAAAATTTGAACTATAGGAAATATAGTAGCTGCGATTATAATACTATAAAAATAAAAAAACTTAAAAAAATACCTTTTCACTTTACTGCTCCACAAAACAAAAAAACTCTATATAAATACTCTTTTTGTATCCTATGGTTTTCTAATATTTTCACAAGGTTTATAGTCATTAATACGACAAAGGATATGATAAAAAGCCATATGTTTTCGTATTTAGCAGTTCATAGGTCTCGTCAAATGTATCATTCTCGAATGCTTGTATCATTAGTACTTCTTGTTTGCTGAGTTCCAGGTATAAATCTAAATGGCATCCAATTGCCACTAGTATTGCTATTTTGAGATATCCCTTATATATATCCGCTGTCATATCATAGAGCAGAGAGATATCAAATAGAGCAAGTAGAATGATACATATAAGAAATTTATGGATAAAAGATTTACTATACATGATTGTATCCCTATAATGAGCTCACTTTTTTATTCTAAGGAACTCATCTTTAATTCTAAGCTACTCCATCAAAGAATGTAATGACTGTAATTTCTCGTGGGCAGTTGATACGGATTGGGAACCAGTGGCCTGTACCGTTATTAACGTAGCACACGCTTTGTTCTTCTACGTATCGACCTTTTGTATATGGTGTACCTGTTGGTACCAACGGCATGCCCATAAATACGATTTGTCCACCATGAGTATGACCAGAAAGTGTTAACGGAATTTTACGTTCAATAGCTTCTTCAAAGAATTCAGGGTGATGGGCCAATAGGATAACAAAGGCATAGTCTGGAATACCAGATAAAGCCTTATCAATCATAGCTTCACGTTTTTCTTTTTCTCGATCATTGTCATACGCAACACCTGCAATATATACAGGTTGTTTACCGCCCATAATTTGAATATTGCTATTCACAAGAATATTCATTGGTGTATTATGTTTTAGTTCATCTAATACCTTATTTACATCATGATGGTATTCGTGATTGCCTAAGATGAAATCAACGCCGTCTGGAATTTGTTTTGCAAAGGTTGTCAGTCTTTCACAGACTTGTGGTAGCCAAGCTAGTTTATCAATTAAATCACCAGTGATGACAACGCGATTAGGCTTTTCTACAAGGGCGAGCTTTAAAATTTCATCAAGATCATCTAAGTCGATGCTTGGGCCTACATGAATATCGCTGAGTTGAACGATTTTATAATCCTTTAACCCAGGCGGTAAGTTCGTATAACCGAAGCTTTCATGAGTAACCTCAATCTCATGTTGCCCTACATAGGCTGCATAGCTAGAACCGCCTATGGTTGCTAACGGCACCACTGTTGCCGCAGTTCTAAAGAAGGCGCGACGGCCCGTTCTATTTTCCTCTGGCGTTTTGCTCCAAATTTTATTAACCGCCCAGTATAGTAAACCTAGGACAATGAATACAGGAATAGCCAAGAATAAGCCAAAGAGAAAACCGTAACTTTCAGTACGGAATAGATTCATCAACGGATAATACATCGTTCCGTATAGATCCACTTGATTGAGTATATAGTATCGGATAGCAGCGAACCACGCACCGATAATAATTAGATAACCCACCCAAGCAGGCCATTTCTTTTTAGGCTTCCACAAATTGAGGAAAAGCGCCCAAAATCCTACCAATCCTATTACAAGGATAGCAGAAAAAATGATATTAAATAGAATTCTCATTCATTGCTCCTACAAATTATTTTGCCATCTCCGTCAATTTACCATGAGGACCTGCCCAAGCATAGTTGGCGAACTCGTCGCGCTTGATGAGCATCCAATCCTTCGGCAATTGCTTTTGGATAGCTCCGATCGTTATATTCTTTAGCATCTCCTGCATACGTTAAATCACCGCGAAATGCTTTCATAAACCATTTTCGATGAGAGAAAATATGTGTTATTTCTTTTACCAATACAGGTTGTAAAGCTAGTTCAAAGCCTAGCTCCTTAACTAATTCTTCAAGGCCTCGTTCACCCTCATCAAAGGTAGATACCATTTCCACCGAAGGGAATTCCCACATGGACCGTAACAACCCACGATTCGGGCGTTTATGCAATAGATAATAGTCTTCGTATTGCAAGATACCTACAAATAGAGGCACCTCTACAACCTTCGTTTTCTTGATGCGCACAGGTAATTTGTCCGTATCCTTATGTTGGTATGCTTCGCACATATTTACAATAGGACATTCCCCACAGCGCGGAGTTTTTGGAATGCACACAGCAGAGCCGAAATCCATTAAGGCTTGGTTAAAATCACCAGGCCGATTGTGAGGTAATGTTTCCTCTACGATAGCGGTTATGGCCTTCTTACCTTTAGTGCTCAAAATATCATCAAAGATGCGATATAAACGAGCGTAAATGCGCAGCACATTACCGTCTACAGCTACCTCTGGTTCGTTGTACGCCATAGATAGCACGGCCCCAGCTGTATAAGATCCTACGCCCTTCAAGGACTCCATCGTCTTGCGGTCACGAGGCACGATACCACCGTAGTTTTCCACGACGTCCTTTACACCAAGGCGCAAGTTGCGAGCCCTGCTATAATAGCCAAGCCCTTGCCAAGCGTGAACCACCTCATCCTCAGAGGCATTTGCTAGGTCCTCCAAGGTTGGAAATAAACGCATCCAATTGTCATAATAGGGTTTCATCGCCTCAATGCGCGTCTGCTGGCTCATCACCTCAGACACCCAAATCTTATAAGGGTCTCCACAATCGCGCCACGGCAATTCACGTTTATGCACATCATACCACGCCAACAGCTGTGGCACCCACTTAGGGTTCTTTTTATCAGTCATATTACCTCAAAATATTATAAACTTAGGACTCTAGTACCACTTTCATGCCTATTGGCATATTACAAGCCTATTGCATATATGTTGCAGCCAATAAGGTACAAATTATCCATTAATATACAGATCAATGGGCGCCAAGTGTTCGCTTTCAAGAACGGTATCCACAGTGGTCAGATCCATCTTATCTACCGTACTGTTGTCTCGGCCAAATACGATAGGCCCTTTTAACTTCTTGCCTTCTAGCAGCATCGGTAGCCATTGACGGTCACCATCCCACATGTGCTCGTAAGGAATTTCGTCTACTGTTAGCCAATGAGGTTCCATTTCGTCTGTTTCCTCTACATTGCCTGTGAAAGCACGCAAAAAGTACACATAACCTACATGGGTTAAGCTTTCATCAAAAGGAAATTGAAAATCAAAAGCAGCCACACATTCTAAGTCTTCTGGGCGACCATGAAGGCCAGATTCCTCAAACAACTCACGGATAGCACAGTCTCGGAAGCTTTCACCAGCCTCGAGTTTACCGCCAAACCCATTATATTTATCAGCCCCGAAACCACGTTTCTTACGACCTAGCAATATGCGATTTTTGTTCATCAATAGGAAATACGAGCGTCGTCGGTTTCATAAGGCCTCCTTAATCGTTAAAATAATACCCTATTATTATACCATTATTTCATGTACGAATGGGCTAATTATGGTATGATTAAGAGTATAGATTTTCTTATACGGAAGGAGGCACATGATGAATAAACCACTACGATTTAACATCGCACTAGGGCGCACAAAGCCTGTAAATATTCGCAACGAAGAAGTGCGCTGCCCCTTCTGTGATCGTTCAAAATTAACGGATATTCTAGATACATCAGGTCATATCATATGGCTCATGAACAAATATCCTGTATTAGATAAAACATGGCCAACGGTTATTATTGAAACAGAAACGGACGAAGGCGAATTTTCTACATTGCCTGCCGATAAAGCGGCTCGTATTCTCCAATTTGGCCTAGATAAATGGCGTGAAACACGGGAACGGAAAGAGTTCAAATCAGTACTCTTCTTCAAAAATCACGGATACATGTCTGGCGGTTCTATCCGTCATCCTCACAGCCAAATTATAGGCCTTGAGGATTATGATTACCACGAAGATATTACGGCTCAAAATATGGAAGGCTGGCTCTTGTACGAAGATCAAGATGTGCGCATCACCTTATCTACACAGCCTATAATTGGATTCTTTGAATACAATATTCGCTTCAAGCCAGATGCACCAGTTCGCTCCGTTGCATTGCGTTTACAACAGGTATTGCGGTATGTATTGCGCAGCATCGCCAATTACAGCCAGTCCTATAACTATTTTGTATATAATCTTGAAGACGGCTACGACTACATCAAGGTGGTGGCTCGTTATGTAACGACTCCTCTTTACGTGGGTTACAAAATTCCTCAAACTTGCGACGAGGAACGAGCTGCAAAAATCATTCAAGACATTGCGCCGTACTTCCACGCTTCAAAATAGTTTTACTTATACATATTGTATCTAAATAATTTTGATATATTTGAAAGGATGTTTATGAAAGTATTTGCCATCGGCGATCTCCATCTATCTGGCAATCCTCCGACGAAGCCGATGGATATTTTTGGCCCCCATTGGGATAACCACTGGAGCCGCATCAAAGAAGATTGGATTGACCGTGTAACAGATGAAGATATAGTCTTTCTCGTAGGTGACATGAGTTGGGCTCTTCGCCTAGATGAAGCGGCTTGCGACTTACAAGAAATTGCATCCATGCCCGGCAAAAAGTATATGATTCGCGGTAACCACGACTACTGGTGGGCATCAGCCAATAAGATGAGAAATCTCATGGGTGATGCTATCACCTTTTTACAAGGCCATGGTACAGCAGAACTCATTCAAACAGAAGAAGGCCCTCGCATTATTGCCTTTGGTGGAACACGGGCCTACCTCTGCCCTGGAGACTCTCATTTCACACCAGAAACAGACCAATCCATTTACGATAGAGAACTGATGCGTACCGAAGCAGCATTACAAGAAATGAATAAAGCTGTAGATATACTAAGAGAAGAAATCACTGCTGAAGCAAATGTTGATATAACAAAGCTTAATAAGGCTGATACAACAGATTCTGATAAGGCCTATCCATCAGCAATAGATATAGACAGCATACCAGTAACAAAAATCTTATTGTTACACTATCCTCCATTTAACGAGTCCAATGCCCCTTCTGGTTTCACGGACCTTATAGAGCAATACAAAGTAGATACTTGTATCTTTGGACATTTACACGATCAAATATCCTTTAAGCGTATTCCAAAGGAATTTGGTTCTGCTAAATTAGAGCTAGTGTCTGCAGATTACCTAGACTTTAGACTGAAAGAAATTATGTAAGGAGAGACCATGAGTCGCATTCATAAAGAACATTTACAAGCGGGCTATATTTTTGGCGATACTATCAACCAAGAATATATTTACTTGCCCTCTGGTGAGGTAGGCACTGACCATCCTTTGGCTGTCCTCGAAACACCGACAAAGCGTGAGGACATTACGTTGGACGAAGCAGTCCACATGATTGACACCCTTACATTAAAACGTTGTAGCCATCCTACACTAGGGAAAAAATCATTTTAATAATATAATGGCATTAACAAATTAAGCTGGTAGATATCTACCAGCTTTTTGTATGGACTTATACAGTTTTTAGATGTTCCATAAAAGGATTATCCCAAGAATCCACCATGGCCCATGCGAATACAATCCTCTTTTGTGATTTCATCGTTTGCTACAAGGCGTGGCAAGATTTCGTCAAAAGCAGTCGGTTTACTAAATAATACGCCACCCGGAACGCCAAGAATCGGTGTACCATCAGCACAGTAAGCAATACAAACCATAGAACCTGGCAATACAGGTAATCCGTATGTCACTACGCGATCTGCATAACGTTTAATGGCCCCTGGTGTTAAATCGTCAGGGTCAACGCTCATGCCGCCGGTACAAAAAATAATATCAGCACCAGCTGCTTTTACCTTGTCGATAGCCGCCACAATATCGTCTGTATTATCCGTTACGATTTCATGGGCTACTTTATTCACACCAAACTCTGCACAACGTTCCTCAATGATTGGGGTGAAAGCATCTTTAATACGGCCTTCAAATACTTCGGAACCTGTAGTAACAATGCCCATTGTTTTGCGTACAAATGGTTTTACATTGAGTAAAGGCTTGCCATTAGCAATTTTCTTTGCATCCTCCACTTGTTGTTCCTCTAATAACAATGGAATACAACGCATGCCCGCTAATTTATCGCCTACTTTCACCGGTGTATTATTAAATCTCGTTACGATAGTAAGCTCGCCAATACTATTAATAGCATGTAAGCGATCTACATCAACTTTAAAGAGACCATCTACGTCCGCAATAGCTTCGATTTTACCTTGCGCCATAGGTCCATCGTGCATATTTTCGCCACCTGCCATATTGTACAAAGCACGTGCCACATCCTCTTCGTGCAAGAATCCTTCATCCTCAGGTTCCATCACAAAGATATGCTCTTTACCAAGGTCTAGTAATTTCGGAATATCCTCTTCCGTAATAACATGGCCACGACGGAATGGCGTATCTTTCACCTCTCCTATGACAATGCGTACTAAATCATGTATTAATGCATGCCCTACGGCATCTTGTGTTCTAATGGATTTCATAATATCTCCCTTTATAATCTAGCATTCTGTGTAATGTATTAGACCCAAAATTGTATTCAAACTTTAAATTCTGAATTCTATACAATGTATGTTATAACAACAAAATATACCTAATCCTATTCTGAATTTCTTGCAAATTAGTTTATAAATATCTTCCAAATAAGACCTAAATAGTCTTATGTATTAATCATATAAAAATAGCTTTATATATGCTGTAACTCAAGTCACCTTATTCGGTAAGATCAGATTGCACCGAGTATACGCGCAAGTAGTACACCAATCCAGCAAAGGATTAAGCCCCCTACAACTTGTACAAAGCCATAGAATAAGGCTTGTACATAAGACTCTGTCATCATGAGTTGTAACATTTCAAAGGCAAAGGTTGAAAATGTTGTAAATGCACCGAGTCCACCAACAACGAGGAAAAATCTCGCCAACTGCGACAAATCTGGCTTTTGCATATATAGACCTAGTACAAGGCCAATAATAAGGCAACCAATGAGGTTTACTACAACCGTTCCATATGGAAAGGAACTCACCTTTGTCATAACCCATTCGCCAAGAGCCATGCGACACAACGCACCAACTGCGCCACCAATGGCAACTGCAATGTATTTTTCCATATTGCCTCCTATACTTACAGTAGTATCCTACGATTTTCACAATCCGTGTAATTATCTGAAATAACCGATAAATATCTAGTTTTCTATATTAGTCAACGACCAACAGTCTCAGTATACTATATTTAGAGAGCAGGGAAAAGAAAGGAATCCCTATGAAACCTGCAACAACACCGTTAACTGAGCTGCGAATAAATACCTACGAAGACCCATTTTTACAACATCAATATGTGTGTTTAGGTCATAAAATTGCCAGCATTCGTATATCTCTAAATATGTCCCAACACGAGCTAGCACGCCACGTTGGTATTAGCCGCAGTTATTTGAGCAAGCTAGAGTGTGGCACAGGCATATCCGGCATGTCTTTAGAAATTTTATTTAAAATCGCTCAAGCATTCCAAATTGATGTAGCTCAGCTTGTAAGGTTGCGTATCATAGATTATAAAAGTTGCAATGCTCATCTTACGTCACACTATAAACGATTAGAATTTCTAAGTCATACGAGGAACAGCGCGCTAACTAAAGTTAAGCCAAAGCTAAGTTAAGCTAATCAAATACAGTATTAACGCTCGTACAGAAAAAGCCCCGCCAACGGCGGAGCCTTTCATAAAGCATGCCAACAATAGGCATTATACTTCATTAAGTTTTTTGTGTTGCACTTCAGCATTTGCTTTTTTGAAGATAAATGCATTATTAATATGCTGACGCATAGCAGTTTCTGCTGCCACTTCATCATGACGCTCAATAGCATCTACGATATGATCATGTTCATCGTCGCAATCATGAGTACGCACTGCATTAAAAGAGCTAATGTACATGTCGCGATTAACGCGTTCACGGAAGCTCGCTAAGTATTCTACAACGCGTTCATTACCAGAATAATGAGCAATCATAGTATGGAAACGACTGTTTACTTCAACGCGTTCTGTAGCTTTCTTCAATTTCATGCATTTCTTTACAAATTTCACGCAACTCTTTAATTTGTTCATCAGTCGCATGACGGGCACAAAGTCGTGCACCAAGGCCTTCCATTACTTCACGCACTTGATACAATGCAATAATCTCTTCAGGAGTATCCGCCTTTACAGTAACACCCTTCCAAGGAACAATAACTACGAGATTATCTTTTAGCCAATTTACGGAATGCTTCGCGAACAGGTGTAGCACTCACTTGCAATTGTTCTGCAATTTTTACTTCGTTAAGCTTTTCTTGTGGCATCAATTCGCCTGTTAAGATAGCTGTTTTTAATGTTAAATAAACTTGTTCACTAAGCGGTAATCTTTCAATAGAGTCCACAGCGGACAATTTGTATTTATCTTTAGAATCTTGTCGTCCCATTAATATCCCCTAATCTTATATCCCTCAAATCATTCGTACTTTCAAAGAACGGCTAAAAATGAGTATAATATATTGTACGATATATTTTGTATTTTGAATAAATATGTTATATATGGTTTAATGCATATAATATAATTATAGAGCTCACATCTAAGACTGTCAATTTAACGATAGATAATAGCTATATCTCATTTTTGAAAGTAAGGAAGTTGTACCATGAGCCGTTGTTTAGTTATCATAAATCCTGTATCAGGTGGCGGTGCGGCACGTCGCTATGCCCTCGATTTACAATGGAAATTGAGCACCTTGTTTGAAACGATTGAGGTCAAATTCACTACTGGTGAAGGCGATGCTACACGTTTCGCAAAGGATGCTTGCGAACGCGGATTCGATGCTGTATTCTGCATGGGCGGTGACGGCACCGTAAATGAAACCGTTAACGGTATTGCCCAAGGTGGCTTTAAATCTACCTTTGGTTTCATTCCTGTTGGTACTGTAAACGATATGTCTCGTGCCCTTGGTATTCATCAGAATCCAACACAGGCGATCAAACGTATTGATATTAATCAAACACGTACCATTGATATCGGTCGTTGTAACAACAAATATTTCTGCAATAATATCGCAGCCGGTGTTATTCCAAAGGTAATCGAAGAGGTTACCCCAAAGGAAAAGAGCATCTTGGGCCCTCTAGCCTACTTCTTACGCGCAGGGCAAGCCTTATTTACAACAAAGGACTACACATACCGCATCAAAACAGAGAATGACGATTTTATCTGTAAATCCCCACTCGTTCTTGCATTGCTCACCAATGTAGTATCTAGCTTTGAACGCTTCATGCCGGAAGCATCTGTAGATGATGGTTATATGCGCATCATAATATTCAAGGAATACTTCATCCTCGATATCCTAAGCGTATTGCCACTTATCATTAGTGGTGCCATCTACAACTCCCGTTATACAACAACACTAACTGTGAAAAGGCTCATATTGAGTTATTATCTAATATCGGTGATTTACCTACTAATATGGATGGCGACCAAGGCCCATCCATGCCAGTAGATATCGAAGTATTGCCACGGGTTCTAAAAGTATTTGCCCCAGCAAAACACAAAAAGAAAAAGGCTTTGAATTTGCCTATACTACCACATATCTAATAAATTGTAGAGAAATCTACAGGACAAAACTATATAACAATCTATAACATAAAAGCTCTCTATTTAAGAATAGAGAGCTTTTTATGTTCATTACCTTATAGGAAATACCTACGTCCCTGCATATTTCTCATGCATAGCACTAAGTTAAGCACATACTTACAAGGCTAGTCTATGATGATAGCATCATGCAAACGGAAGCTATAGATATAAGATGCTTTCACAGGCATCCCTGTCAATCGCTGCAAGGCCTCTTTATAGAGATCCATTTGTATTTTATAACGCTTGATGAGATCTTCCCCAGATTTGACGCGGTCTGTCTTGTAATCTACGAGAACCCATTCACCGTCCTCTTCAAAGGCAGTATCGATAATACCTTGAAGGAACAGATTTTCGCCGTCCTCTAAGGTATCGTATACGCGTTTCCCTTCAAAAAGCATACTAAACGGCAATTCACGCTCTATGCGCTTCGCATTGATAAGACGCTTCCCAAGGTCAGAACTAAAGAATTTATATAGACTTGTATCACTCAATAGATTTCGTTCTTCCTCTGTGAAAGTCCCTTTCGTTACGAGTGCATCAAGCTCTTTCGTTAAAGAAGCCTGAGTGTACTTTACAAGAGGTAACCACTGCATAGCCTCATGCATCAAGGTACCCCATTGAGCCCCCGTCAACACATCCTCTTCAGACTGTAATGCTTGTGGCTTACGACCGAATACGGAATTAGCCAATTCGTCGGATGAAACAGTTACATCTGAAGCCTCCGTAATTGGTAAACCAGCAGCATTGATATTCTTCGCCTCAACATTTACAGATGATTTTGGATCTAGCTTAATAGCTTGACCTAAGATTGCATCTGAAACGGCTCGTTTAGCCCCTGTATCTACCGTTACTATCGGTTCGTTTAGGGTATCAATAGTACCTGCTTCAAGTTCCCGTTCTTGGAATCGTCGTTTCAATTCACTGACGGAAATCTTAGCCGTGCGCCGTGTAGCGTCGCTGTACGGATAAGTATAGTTGAATCGGTCTTCGATTTCCGATGGCAGTTCCACGGAATTAACAGCTTGCAATTCTCGTACCTTATTGATGGTAGTTTCATCGATATCTGCTTTATAATCGAGGTCACCATAGAGAGAGCCATCATGAATTTCCACCTTAATTCGACACTTCTTGTCTGGCAAATCAAAATAGGTCGGCCCTTCGTACTCAATGGCTACACGCAATGGGTTACCACCGTCCAAATGACGAGCAAAGCCCATAATTAACCATTCTAGATACGTATTAGCTTGGGTGATAATATCCGTCGGCAATTGTTGACCTTCTACTGACGCTGCATTTTTAATGAGTTCACCTAAGGTACTCAACTTACCTTTAGCATTTTTAAAGCCTTTAAAATAACCTGTCATAATCAGCTTATCTCGTGCCCGTGTTAAGGCTACGTATAGAATCCGTTCTTCCTCTGCTTTGAGGGCCGCTTCCTTTACATCTTTTACATAGAACCACGGCATAGTTGGGAAGGATACCCGAATATCTGGGAAATATCCCTTAAGACCAAGTCCTGCATTCTTATCGATGAGGAGTTCTGAACGAAGGTCTATCATGTTGAATCCCTTTTGCACCCCGGATAAGAATACTACAGGAAACTCAAGGCCCTTACTCTTGTGGATGGTCATGAGGCGTACTACATTATCCGCTTCGCTTACCACATTAGCTAGGGGCATATCTTGGTTACTATCGCGCAAGCTTTCCACAAAGCGTAAAAATCTAAAGAGTCCACGGAAGCCAGAGGCCTCATAGCCTTTTGCTCTGTCGTATAAGGCAAGCACATTCGCACGGCGCACAAGACCATTTGGCATGGCACCTACATAGTTTACATAGTCTTGGGATTCGTAAATATCCCATAGTAAATCGGTCACACCGTGACGACGCGACAAGGTACGCCAACGCTCCATATGTCCAATAAAAGCTAATAAGCGCTCATCTTGAGCCTCTTCTGCATAGGCGGGCATGAGAGACCACAGAGAACCCTTACCAGATAGGCGCAAAGCCCCTAGTTCGTTTGCATCAAGCCCCACAAGACCGGAGTGCAACACCGCAGCCATCGGCAAGTCTTGTTCAGGATTATCTATGATGGATAACAACGCTAGTAAGAGCTGTATTTCTTGTGCTTCAAAGTAGCCATCCCGTTCGTTTACCACCGCAGGAATACCCGCTTGACGCATGGCCTCTACGGCACGAGTGCCCCAACCAGCCAAGGATCTGCGCAAAATAGCAAAGTCACGCCACTCGATTTGACGGAATGTACCATCTGGATTTTGCACCTTCTTCTTAGCACCATGGATTTCCTTAATCTTTTGAATGATGAAATCTAGCTCACGCTCGTTGTTTTCAGGGTCACCCCCTTCGTCCTCGTCGCTTTCACTAGCACTGAGGGTATCCTTACTCACATCGAGGAGCTGCAATTCCACGTCTCCTCCAATCCAATCCTCCGGTGCATCCTCAACGATTCGGCCAGGAATAAGGGATTCCGCCTCCGTATAATTGAGCTCCGCTGCCTCTTCTGTCATAATTTGGTAGAACAAGAAGTTCGTAGCGGCCAAAATATTTTCGTGAGACCGGAAGTTCTTTGCTAGATCGATACGGCGTTCTACCGCATCAGTACCGCCGTAGGTATTGTATTTCTCCATAAATAGAGAACTGTCAGCCATACGGAAGCTATAAATCGCTTGCTTCACGTCCCCTACGTAGAACCGGTTATCGACGCGAGAAATCAAGTTAATAATCGTCTCTTGAACACCATTCGTATCTTGGTATTCGTCGACCATGATTTCTTTGAAAGTATCTTGCAGTTCCTTCGCTACATCGGACGGCTGAGGATCATCCTCTGTACCAGGCTCCACGAGAAGGGCCAAGCATAAATGCTCCAAATCACTAAAGTCCATAATGCCTTGCTCTTGTTTCATGTCGCGATACGCCTTATGGAACGCAATAGTGAGTTCCACTAAACCTTTGATGATTGGATATTGAGCCTTGAACTGCTCTTGCAATGTAGCTTCGGGCACTGTGAATACAGCAGCTTGCATCGCTTTAAGGTCATCTTTATTTTGGGAACCTAAAGATTTAAACTCTGCTTGTAAACTAGGGTCAACCTCTTCTCCAAGTTTATTAAAGCGGTCTTTTATAAAGGTATCCGTATGTTTACAAGCTTCCCCCATATCGTCCCAAGTTTCAGCCCCTGAAAGCATGCCTAGTGCGGCTAGTTGGTTATCATAAATATTTTGCCATTTATGAGGCCCTACTGGATCGAGCAAGATTTGTTCCATCCGTTCTAAGCGCTCGCGAATACGGTCAATAACAGCTACATGTTGATCCCACATATATTGGCCCCATAGAGTATCACTTGGGTTTGCAGTCATAGCCTCTTTATAAGGCTCTAAGGCTTTTTCGTAACCAACCGTCAGGATTAGCAAGAGACATAGCGTAGTTATATAAAGACATAATCTTCGCCGTTAAGCCTGCATCCGATTTATCATCACTGAAGAAATCCGCCAATTCATAGATATTATAAAGGCCTTCTTCGTAAGATTTAGTCAATAAATCAGCTAATACCTCTTGTTGTAACAATGCCATTTCTGCTTCGTTACCGATGCGAGCAGTAGGGTTAATATCGAGCTTGTAAAAGTAAGACCGAATCACCCATTGGCAGAAGGAGTGCAACGTAGAAATATGAGCAGACGGCAACAGATTAAGCTGTCGTTCAAGGCGCTCTTGCATAGCCTCGTCATCGGTAGATTCCATGGCTTTCGCCAAAGCAAGACCAATACGAGCGCTCATCTCTTGAGCTGCCGCCTTCGTAAAGGTTACAACCATGAGCTCTTGAACGGATAACGGGTTATCCATATCTTTTAAACGGGTAATAATACGCTCTACGAGAACTGCCGTCTTACCTGAGCCAGCTGCTGCAGCGACTAGCAAGGTTTGATTATCTAAGGACGAGTCCTTCGGCGCTATGATGGCAGACTCCTGCTCTGGCGTCCATTTAACACCCATGGTTTTCACCTCCTTCGTTAAGAACCTCTTTCATCCGTTCTAACGCATCATCTTCAGATAAGCCGGACAGATAGTTATACTTATTACGGCTAGAGTCAAAGCGGCATACAGTATTGTAATCACAGTATGTACAAGGTCTATTCTTATGTAACTGGTAAGGCTGAATTGGGAATTGACCGTCCCCAATATGGCGGCCGATGTCAGCCATTACATGATTGGTATAGCGGCACATCACATCAAATTCACCTGGACTCTTAACCTTGCGCAAATCATTCCTAGAAATAGTTTGATCTTTCGTCGTTGCAATTGGCACATATGGGCCTTGCTTAAGACCATAGGATAAGAACTTATTATCGATATGCGTCAATAACTCAACATCGTCTGAGAAGTACCCACTATTTCTCCACGCGTCGCTTTCCTTAGCTAAAAATACTGCATCTTCATAAGATATAGGAGCATCAGCAGGAATTTTAGGGTTCTTCACATAGGAATATACCACCGCCGCCGGTGACATGGAGCCACCATGCATTTTGCCATAAGCGGATTCTAAGGCCAATAGATAGGTCATAAGCTGCAATTTAAGGCCATAGTATACATCTTGGGCCGTCACATGTGCGCCGCCCGATTTGTAGTCAATAACCATGCCATAGGTTTGACCATCCCTTGTATATTCATCGATACGGTCAATTTGACCGATAAGGCGTAAATAACGGTCTTCCCCAAGGGGTACGCGAATTGGATCCCAGCCGCCTTGACGGCCAAAATCTTGCTCCAAGTATTTCGTATCAAAATCACTGCGCTTCGACCACTCTACAAGGCGGTCTACCGTCACATGTAATGTTCGTTGTACACGTTGCTCGATTGCTTTTTGGTAGGCATCACTCGTTTCCTCGCCGCCCTGATTTTCTTGTAAAATTTCTTCCGCCACGGAGCGGCACAAGTTATGTTGATCCTCTTCGTTAAGGTCACGCCATTGTTTATTGTTATCTAATAGATAATTACCTAAACGCTCTAAGTTAGCATGAAGGAATGTACCAATTTCAGGAGCACCAAAGGAACGTACACGACGCGGTTCTAGTTTAAACCATATTGAGCATAGAACTTGAACGGACATTGCTGATATCTCTCTAGTCGCGTCACAGAACCAGACATATAGCCTTTAGATAGGAACAATCCATTTACTAAATCCTTTGTAATGACAGGTACATCATTATTATCTCGAATACCACGAGACACCTCACCTAAACGAGGACGGTAGGTGTCGCTTTCACGAGCCCAGTTATAGAGGCCCCACCACAATGGATTGACCTCATGACCACTAAAGAGGGCGCCCCAGCGCTCAGACAATAGGGACAAACTCTGTAAAGGTCTCCATACATAATCCGACTCAGTATCAGGTGCAATGGAGAGTGGAATATCTACCGCCTTATCTACATAGCCAAGGGATTCTAGTCGTTTCACCACGAGGGATGGCTCAAGGCCTGTTCCATCTTCGCCAGAACTTGCATAGGACAGCGTCAAGGAATCGGATGCCCGCGTCATAGCTAGGTATAATAGGAAATTCTCGTTGAAAGCCTTCGGCAAAGCACCTTCAGCAAGGGTAATACCTGCATCGGCTAACTCTTGGCGTTCCTTATCCTTGATAAGGCCTTCATCGCCCATGCTTTGTGGGAATACGCCTTGGTTGAGGCCCATTACAAATACCTTAGGCCACCATTGGCTATAACCACGTTCGATGGTGGTGATTACCACATGATCTAAGGACGGAGGAATCATAGAGTAATTTACATCGCTCAATCCTTCTTCGAGGAGCAACATCATCTCATCCAGTGTCAACACTTCATCCTTCATGACCATAGAGATTTCGTCTATGAAAGAAATAACCGCATTGTACATCTGTTCATGGCTGGCTTTCGACTCTTGATCCCCCACCGTTTCAGCGTCTTTTGCCCATTCATAGAGACGCTCGGGCACTTGTAAGGTTTCTAAGAGGCCATACAGCTGCGCACCCCACTCAGCGCCCGTATGACCTTCGCTATGAGCGGCAAAGTCAAACCATGGGGATAGAATGTCCATAATGGTTTGCCTTGCTTGGTTGACACGTGCTCTACGCGGTGCATCTACATGACTTTCTTCATCTTGCCCTTCATGAAAGCCTCGTAAATAGGGCCAGCTTTCACGTTCCCATTTATAATGGTCGATACCAAACTCGAGTACGTAGTTTTCTAATTCATCTACGGCCTCACGGGTAAGGGGCATCAAGTCTGTTTAAGCAATAAGAACATGCTGTCTCGACTATAACTATGGCGCACGATATCAAAGAGGGCCGTCAACAATTCACCTAATGGATGGTTTTTCATAGGCCGCTGACGGTCGATAAAATGCGGAATACCATACCGACCGAAGACCTTCTCTAAGGTATCTCCATACGTTTCCGACTCGCGAAGCATAATACATACATCGCGGTATCGAGCCTCTGGAGAGGATTCTACATAAGCTAAAATACGGCGAGCCACCGCATCAGCCTCCCGTTCTCGGTTGTAACCACGAATGAGTGGAACAGTAGTATCGGTAGAATTTTGCTTACTAGGGCTAGTAAAGTAATTAGATTCTAATTCTTGTACGATGTGAGGGCCCCGTTTACCGTCAAATCCAACCCAGTTAATGCTAGATCCATAACGAGCAACTAAAGTATCGTAAATCTCTAAAGGACGGCTAAAGAGATGCTCCCCTCGACGTGCCATATTTAAAGCCTTTGGAGCCATTGGCAAGTCGATGGTAATAACCGCTTCCTTAGCCAAATCAAACAAGGTGTAAATCAACTCGTAGTGCGTAGGTGTAAACCAATGAAAGCCATCGATAAAGACATGGCTATTTTCCATCAGAGGAGATTGAGGCAAAGCCTCAACGATTTCCATGATAGGATCGATATCACGCTCTCCATGACGACTGATTTCCTCTTCATAGGCAGCCATACAAATGGCAAGTTCCTGCAATTTCTTTTGTAATACTTTATTTTTTACGGACTCCGCCCCACGTTCAAGATCTATTGGACCTACGCGGAACGCACGGAACTCAGAAAATAATTGTTGCAATACAGAAGAAAACTCAGGACGTTTTGTAGCCTGTTCTAAGAGACCTAGCTCCTTTTGTTTTCGTTTCATAACAAGGCGCAACAACATAGACCGGCCAAAGCTAGATAAGCTTGATTGACCGGCCCCTTTGGACCCTATGGATTGATATACTTGGTAACCCAAACGACCAAAACCTACGACGCGAACCGTAGTAAAACCTTTTTCAGGCATAAATTCTGCCAGCTCTCGCTCTACCCGATACGTAGCTGGCTCAGGAACGAGTAAGATTATGGGTTCCCCTGGACAATCGGTCATGACTTGACGTATCCGTTCATATACGGCACGTGTCTTGCCTGATCCTGCTCGTCCATAATAGACGCTAATACTCATGAGACCTCCCTAGTGAAACTTTCACCATCTCAATTTATATAATTTATATAATTCGCAAATTTCATCTTATTTATATATTTTTTGTTCTTAGGTATAGCCTGAAACTATTTTTTTCGATATAATATATTACTATACGTAAGTATTATTATATAGTAATATGACATTCTGTGCTTAATTCTGGGGTAAATTTAAGCTAATTGTACAATATTTGACTCATTTGATTATATTTGTTTATAATTAAGAAAAAAATTTATATTTTATTTACAATTAACAGGATTTCATATATAATACATGTTAGTATTTGTGTTATTTGTAAAATCATGTATTTAGGAGTGAACTATTATGAACAAAAAACATTTAGCAGCTGCTTTCGCAGTATTTGCAGCTACAACTATGTCTTTCTCTGCTTTCGCAGCATCCGTTGATGCTAATGCACGTGCTTACGAACGCGCTGCAGCTGAGCAATATACTTACGCTGCACCTCAAGCAGCTACACCAGCGTACCAATCTGGTTATGTAACAAGCGCACCACGCCCTGGTTACAAACCATTACCAGCGGTACCTTACACAGCAGGTGACATGGCTCAACAAATGCCTGTATCTAAAGAATTAGGCGATCCAATCTTCGTAGCACCTGAAACAACAGCTGTAGGTCTTCAAATCATGGACCCTATCGCTACTAACAGCCAACCTGTATACCAAGAAACTGTAACTTCCGTAACAGCTAATGGTAACGGCAGTGCATATGTTTCCCGTTATAAAACTAACCAATTAAACGCATTCGACTTGTTGTTGAACGGCAAATCTTACACTTACGACTTGCCTGCATACACTAACGGCTACCAAGTGAAAACTGCTAGCTCCTACAACCGTGCTGGCGACGGCGTTGCAAATGTATTCTCTACAAACGTAATCACTGAAGCAGTTGTAAACAACAACTCCTTGCGTATCACTGTTAACATGACTCAACCAACAGCTGTAGCAGCTGCTAAATTGCGTTCCATGCAACAAACTGGTCAAGTAGCAGGCGGTGAAGTAGCTGCATTGTTCGCTTACAATGAAAGCTATGATGGTGTAAAACAAGCTGCTCATTACGACGTATTCAACAACGGCAACCGTTACATCGTTGTTAAATCTGGTGCTGTAACAGTTCCAAATGGTGCACAACACCCTTACGCAACTGCATTGTTCGCAGTAACTGACGACACTGTAGCAGCTGTAACAGTATCTGGCAACACTGCTGATACTTACGATTTAGTTAAAGGTACTGCATACGCAATTGCACAATCTGCTCGCGTATCTAACGCACGTACTCGCTAATTCTAACTATAATTCGTTACGAATTAACTATAACGTGAAGGCTATAAACCTTCACACATGAAGACTATATAAATCACCAAAGCCCCGAATGAGATATCTCATTCGGGGCTTTTTTATGCATCTTACCAATTGAATTCTTTTTATGCATCTTACCAATTGAATTCTTAGATTTATTTTTTTACGATAATCTTGTAAATACTTCTAACGCTTTATACGCCATCAAACGATAGCCTCGTGCATTAGGATGTACTTCACCGGCAAAGACAATTTGGCCGATTTGATCCGCTTCGTATAATGATGTATAAAAGTCTATAACCTTCAAATCATGCTCTGCAGCATAGGCTTTCAGTTGTTCATTGACCTCTCGTACCACAATGTCGAGTCCATCCATATCACTATCGATTTGTGTTTCTAAACCAATAATAACCTTCCCCTTTGTGCTCGCTAGTTCAATAGCTTTCACCAAAGGTCTTGAACACATATGTACTATCTCGACCTTGTAAGATATCATTAGTACCACACATTAAGAAGATATGACGCGTGGAATCAGCTACAGCTGTAGGTAGCCATTTTTCAATGTTATAAATCATGCCCTGAACGGAGCATCCGTCTTCACCATAATTTGTAAAATGTACACCCTCTATAGATGCATCACAAATTTCAACCCAACCTTGGCCATAAGGCACATCATAACCACGGGTAATGCTATCGCCAAAACAGATAATTTCCATATCTAGACCTCCTGTACTATGCATTAATCATATAACAAAATGACAATTATATACAATATACATACTATGGATTTTTATATGCATTTTTTATAGAATTACATGTTTGACTATGGTATACTAATTCCACATAAGAGAGGTCAAAGATGAGAAAACTATATCCCTTTTTAATACTAGCATTAGCAACATTACAATCAGCTAGTGCAATTTCACAATATGAATTAGAGAACAAGCCTACTCAATACCAAGTTGCGTATAATAGCCCTTCGGAGACTGTGTATATCGACTTAAGTACACTTAGCCTAGCACAGTCAGGTCCTACATATAGTACGCTTCACGCTCGTACAATTAGTCTCTATAAAAAGCAGAATATTATTGCTGATTATTCAACTAATTATACATACCATCGTGGTAACACATCTAAAGATATTTACCTCATGGATTGGCATGTAGCACCGGCGAAATTCTACCAAGTAAATGGCGCACCTATAGGAACTGCTAATAATCAGCGTTCTGTTCTATCTACAGGTGCTCACGTCGCTACAAAGGGTTCTCCTGTAGCTGAAATAGGTCAATTTATTTTACATAATGCATTGGAATTAGAGCGTATTACCTATACATCTAAGAACCCATACGTACCACCTCGTCCATATAAACCATTGAGTACACCGGCTCCAACAGAAGATAGGCCATTATTTGGAGTTCAACCACCAGAAGGTGTCTATAAACCGCTAAACCAATTAGAATCTCCTTATACATCTAATCAACCACGGTTATTTCCTTCTAAATTAGGTATGTATGGACCCGTTCCACCACCTCCTCCACAAGGGCCTCGACCTAGTGATTGGATTCTCGACATTCAAAATCAGGACATGCCCGATCCAAATACACCTATGAGTGATTGGAGACCTCAACCTGATTATCATGCACCGCAAAAGCCATAATCAAAAAATATAGTTACTCGTAACGTATAAAAAGAGACTGAACTGTCTCCTATTTTGAACTGCACCCCAAAAATTGTGTCCAATTTTTGGGGTGCAGTTCATTTGGGAGAGCTAATTCAGTCTCTTTTGTTTCATATTTTATTTGTTTCCATACAATCAGAGGAAACCTATTGTATGATGCTTTCACATTATTTAAGACGTACAAAGAACAATGCAATAGCACCGATAACTGGTGCAATGGCAAGGGTCATCAATGCAGATTGATAACTGCCTGTAGCTGTTAACATGCTACCTAATATCATAGGTGCCAACATAACGCCAATCTGATTAAACAAGTTTACAAAGCCTGCAGTTGTACCGCGTAAATGAGGTGCTGCGGATTGAATTACGAGAGCATTTGTTAAAGCACTATGCATGAAAGCACCAATACCAAGAATTGGACCTGTTATAAAGAGCATATCTGGATTTGTGGTGCTCGCAAAGAGGATCAATGCTGGTGCAAATAAGAACATAACAAGCGCCACCAAATGGTTCTTCTTAATCGGTAATATATCGGACAAAATACCGATAGTCGGTTTCGCAATAAGCGCGGCTAAACCAAAGGCAGACATTACATGACCTGCATAGATGGCATTAACGCCGAGCTGTTTGACCATGTACAAGTTTGACCATTGCGCCACAGCCCAGGTAGCACCGGTAGCAAAGAATCCTGCAAAGGCAAGACAACAAATGTTGCGATTCTTCAAAACATGTAACAAGTTTTCCTTTAAAGAAGTCTTTTCTCCTATATGAGCAGACGCAGCACTCACCTCTGCTTCTCGTTGAGCTAAAATCTCAGCACTTGGCTTACGAACTGTAAAGTAGCTAAGAATGAAAACAAGGATTGGTAATACTGCTGTTAAAAGAAATGCATTTTGCCAACCATAATTAGTTGCCACATATGGTGCATAAAGGTTTACAGTAGTCAATCCAAGGGATGTACAGGACATGAAGATACCCACGGCCGCACCACGTTGATTAGGCCCAAAGTAATCACCAATAGCACTTAAACAAGATGCTTGTACCGGACCAGATACAATACCTAATAAGAATCGTAATACCCAGCCATAGGTGTAATTATCTATAGTACTCATCAATGCCGTAATAACTGCCATGGCAAGTAAGCTTACCAAAATAGTGTAACGATAACCAATGCGATCCGCTAAGATACCACCTGGTAGAACCATGATAGCATAGCCCATATAAAAGGCGGATAAATAGGCCGTACCCATTTGAGGAGTAAAACTCAAGGCCTCATTAACGATAGGCATCAAGGACGCCCAAGATAAACGCATAACAAAGCTAATCAAAAATGTTAGCCACACGCTGACAAGAATTAAAATCTGAGTTCGTGAGAAACTAAGTCGATTCATACGAGCTCCTTTCTACAGAAAACCTAATAAACATAAGGCTAGCATATCATAGAGGAGATAGATTGAAAAGTCCTCTAGGCATAAATCTAGAGGGCTTAATAATATTAATATAAATAATAATTTCTTCTATTTCATCATTTTTTCAGGATTGATATAATTATCCTAACAGGAGGTGCATCTATGTATTCAAACATTTTAATATTTTTTATAATTATTGCCCTATATAAGTTAATCGCTAATAGTTATAAATATTGGCGTTGCTCGCAATTAATGGATCACTACTTACAATGGCTCAATGGAAATTATTCAGATGAATTAATCTTTCAATCTAAATACGAAGTAACTAAATTACTCTCTATTACACCAGATAAGGGACTGCCACTTACACTACCTACAGGTCTAGGTCAAGCTTATTCTGCTAATCATAGTACAATTTACTCATACCCCAGCAAACTTCATCCATTTACTACTGCCACTTTTGAAATGTTTGCAGAATCTAAAGGAGCCTATAAGTCTAAACTCTTAGAAACTTTTAATCCACTTTATTGGATTGAACTAATAATTTGGCTCCCCAAACAACTTACTTTATTCTTAGGGCTAAACAATGAGCTAAAGGCTGTTAAAACTATTAATATCTTATTACAAACTATCTACTGGTTTTTTGCAGGTTTAAAATTTTTAGGATATGAAATCATTCCTCTCTTACAACATATATTTCTTAAATAAATATCCTCATTTTTAAGCAATAACTTAATATGGCTCTATTTTTCTAATAGTGCATCATTATGCATATATTTAGATATATCTTCCATAATTTCTTATATGTTTGTAAGTGTTAATCCATATCACTTAACACTTACAATAACTTGAACTTTCTTTGTAATTATCTTTTTCCGATTGTATACCCTTCGTATTTACTTTCCCACTACTATAATTACCTTGAAAGGAGATTATTATATGAAACAACTAGATGCAAAAGTTTTAACCTATCTAAATCAAACGCAAAAGCTACACATTGATGATATTTCTCATAACACTAATATCAAATTGGAAGTATTACAAGAAATCCTTAATAATCTAGTGCGTCTTTCATATGTTGAAGAAGAGCACGAATTAGATAATACTCCTACGCCACCAGAGGTTATTTATATTTATTTTATTCCTACAGGCTTTTATTCAATTACACCAAGAGGGATGCACGCATTAGAAGAATATAAAAATTACCCAAAGAGAAACACTAAAAAAAGTAATTATCAATACAATTAAATGGTTAATTCCCATTATTGTTACCATCATCATTGCTGTTGTTGGTTGGATCTTCTTTCCTAAATGACCTATACAACTTCCACTTTGTTAGTTGTCAATAAATAAAATACACGATTGCAATTACTAAAAATTCCCACTCTACATGTTTAACTTTACAGTAATCAAAATCCCAATAAAAATTATCTAAAAGCTCCCTTTCTTGGGCGCTTTTTTAATGATAATTTTTAGTTTAGAAAAAGGGGAAATTTTGGGGAACGAAAGGGAAAAAATTAGCCGTACAAATACGAATTATAACGAACATATACGAACATATAAAAAATACCAGAAGACTATGTGCTACCTACATTTCTGTAGATTTTATAGTACTTCTGGCATGTTATCGGTTAAGTGGCGGAGAGGGTGGGATTCGAACCCACGGCC